>JACCEB011474506.1_pt1 | contig 25976 bp, 21 predicted proteins | sample 7454761 | NCBI WGS metagenome assembly JACCEB01 (sample SAMN15323454, study PRJNA562643) | freshwater metagenome | isolation source: river surface water | place: USA:Blue River Watershed | collected 2017-08-18
CGCTACCGCTTGCTTCGCCATCCGTATAATAATAGTTCGTAGTGTAATAATAGTTCGTCGGTTTGGCCGCGCCATAAAACGGCGACTCTTCTTCATAGCCTTGTCCGTTATACATGCCGAGATAAGCCGTCGCAGCGGGCGACCCGTCCTCATAATAATACGCATTATGTTTTGCGGTGCGTTGACTGCTTGCGGGATCATTGGGGTCAATCCAGTTGCCAATCCCGCGGATGATATTTCCGGTAGCGTCACGGATGGACCCGAAGAGTCCGGGTGAGCCACCGTAGGGTCCGCCTGGTCCGCCTGGTCCGCCTGGTCCGCCTGGTATCCGTCCATACCCCCGGAAATTCCGCGTAATACCGCGCCTGTAAATGTCATCTTCGCTCAGGTCGGAAGTACTTGTATCGCGCGCGATGTCGTCGTATTGCGACCGGGTAGATGCCAACAGATTCTTTTCAATCTGGGTTCCATCGGGTAAATACGTCGCCCAGCGCGTGACCTTCAGGCAGTCCGCGTCAATACGGCACGCATCAGAACCTGTCTGCCCTGGATTGTTACACTTCCACGGGCATTTACGCATCAGCAGTATATTATTGCCATCCGCCGATTTTACGAGATTTCCGCTGACGTCCATCTTATAGATATTTTGGCAGTTGCCTTCATTGCTTGACAGGTTGGATGGTTCGGCGCATTTTCGCACATGGCCGTCATCGCCGTATCGCCAGTTTGCGCCGTCATACCACGAATCGGGGTGGCTCGCGATGAGACGGTTTCGGCGCGCAACGGCGACATCATAATTCAGTTGCGCGTCCGTTTTCGCCTGCGGGGTCGTAGCAGACCGAAGGGCTTTATATGCGGATTCATACCCCTTCTGTGCGTCGACCGCCCAGTTCATCTGGCGTTTCACATCAGAAATGAGGACGGACGATGCTGCGCTGGTGACATATGTCGTGCCATCACTCGCAGTTCCGGAAGAGGTAGGCGTGCCGGTGGATACAGTCGTGGCAGCCCTGCCCTCAATTGCCGGGAGAATATATTCACCTTGGTCAAGAACGCCACCATCTACTGTGAACGCATTATTAAGCGTCGCGCCTGTTTTATAGGTGCGGATTTTCGCCGACGTTGTGCTTGTTTTCGCTGCAGGAGTTTGAAGCCCGGCGATGGTTAACCTAACAGGGATATTGTTTGGCAAGGATCCGCCCAGTGTAAACACGACGACGTTATGGCCACCACCGTATGTATTTACGTCGGATGTAACGACGCCTGCACTTGAAATGGTAGAGAGAGTATCTTGAAGACTCGTGGCGGGATTCGTCCATACAAAAGAGATACCCAAGTCAATATTTGCGGTGCGTGTTACATTCGGGACTTGAACCAGGAAAATATCCCCCGACACCAGCGCATTCGTAAGCATCATTGTAATAGAAAATGTCGTAGCACTTCCCGTATAATTTGGAGATAATTGTGGACTTTCGGTAGATATTTTACGGCAGGGCAAAAATGTTGACAATCCGCCGTAGGTTGTATCATTGAAGATACGCAATTGTTTCGCTGCGTCAGACGGCGACAAATTCACGAGGACGAGTGTCTGGGCGGCAGAAGCAGTCTCTGCGTTACTTATGAGAGATACATTTGCCAAACCGGCCCCAGGTGCGGCAGTCGTTCCAGGGGTTATTTCATTATTCACCCACTTCAGTCCAGATATTTCCAGCGCATATTTGCCAGCGGCCATCGGATTTGCGGTTTGAATCGTATAGGTTATGACACAATATCCAACATCAGCCACCGGTGGCTGACCGTCAGCACCCGCTACCGGAATTGATACTGCCAGACCGCGACCATTTTCCGCAGTATCCAAGTCTGCACCCGTCCCACTTGTCGTTCCAATCGTTGCTGGTAGTGGACCAGTATACGCACGCATCGTCGCCTTCAATCCCGAAGCACTTGTATTCTGGATATAATACGTAGGGACCTTAATCGTGATCACTTTCGCCGGGGTAGAGCCGGATACACCGCGCAGTTCAGCGGTGGTTGTAAAAAGAAACCGAAATGTAGTTTCAGAATTCTTCACATATGAACATTGATTAATGATAAGGGTTCCGTCCGATCGCGAACCGGATGTAACCGCGGGGGCGTGTGAAAGTTGTGTCCGGAGTTCGCCCTGATACCGAACATGGTCGGCCACCGCAAGCCCTTCAATGACCCCCGTCCCATATCCCTCCGATGGCGCGATCCACGACCCAAACCCGCCATTTCGGTAGGTTCGCGAGATCCATACACTCACTAATAACACCACGATTAGAATAAAGACTATCGTATATTTATCCTGGAATAATTCGCGAAGATTCATATCGCCGAATATAATATTATAACTACTATAATGTTATAAAATTATCTATTGGAAACATTGTAAAAATGCCGATGACTCCGTGCCTCCGTGACTCCGTGACTCCTCCGTTAATACGTCTGTAAGCTATGTGTGTATGGATTCTGTCTAAATGCGTTCAAGATGTCCGGCTGGATTCTCTCATTGAGTTTGCTTTCATCGTATCCTTGTGGCATCGTCATCTTTCCATAAATATCAATACTTGGAATAGACGACGGCGCATTCGTCGCGATCATCGCGCGGTTATTTGCACGGTCGGCATCCAGACGATCAATCTGGACGTTGGTATTAGAATTAAACAGCGACATCGCACCGTGATTGGTTATATTTTTATAGGTCTTATTCACATTATTGCGCTGGTTATATGCGGCGTTATAGAGGCCGTTCCCCATTCGGGTCGCGGTCCCGCCGGCGCCTCCTAAATAATCGGTGCTGGTTGTTGCGCGCTCCGTTTCTTCTGGCGTGTTCTGAGAGATTAAATAACCCGCCGCCGCCTGACGCTCTACATTCAAATGGTTGTATCCGACCAGACCCACGGTGGTTTCTTTAATCGTGGTGGGTGCGCGGTCGGCGGGATTAAATGTCGCGGTGACTGCAGCGGGGACCGGCATTCTCGCATTCTCATACAAGCGCGCATTTCCGACCACATTTTCTTTACGCGACGGTTTCAGAACATCCATCAGAGGCGCGATAACTGCCTTGAGTGCGCCGTGGATACCGCCCATCTCATTGGGACGCACGGTCGTCCTATTATTATGTGTAAATTTATAGCTCGTCCTGCCGAAATCGGCCTCGGTCGCGGTATTTTTCTCGGCGGCATAAGGGTTGATCATCGGTTTACCGTCATAGGTCTGGCGGCGTGTGTCTTCAAAATTCTTTGGGGCATACATTGCACCGCCGCCATCTGCAGGTGCGGTAGCACCGAAATACTCGCTTGTCGTCGTCTGGCGATTACTCTCGCGGTCCATTTCAATCGCGCGCTGGGTTTCTCCCTTCTCTGCGCCGGTGGTCGTAAACCACCGATCGGGTGTATTTACGAAGAATGTGTCCGGCAGGTGTTTCTCCATTCGCCCTAAACTCGCCGTAGTTGGCGCGGTTTGGATGTAATGTGCGGCGGGTCCCTGATGTCCGTCAAGTGAATACGAAAGCTTGGGATTCGTCTTGACGCGCAATTCGTCCACCCCGCGGTCAATCCATTTCTCTCGTGCTTCCATTCCAGAATTGAACCCGAGCGTCCCACCCGCGCTATATCCTTGGTCCAGACCCGGGCCGACGCGCACCTCCTCCCACGGCTTCACATTTGCGATTTTCATACTGGGGTTCACACGTGACTGATAAAAATCGTTCTGGTTTGGCATACCATTTGGAAGATGAAGATTATCCAAAGGGCGAAAAAGGGGTGCTTGCTCGGTCTTGGAGAAGAACTGCGAACCGCCGCCAATCTTATTATCCAGCACATTTTCGTGCATAGTTGCGCCGGTCGTCGTCCCGCGGATGTTCGCGCCATAATACGGCTCCATATTGTTATGCGTAAATGTTCTCGGATCAATCTTGGAACCCATCAACGACATAAATCCGTCTTTACTGTAATTATCACCGAATTGTGTATCTAACCCGTCACTGTAAGGGGTTGAAGGCGCATTGAATGCGGGCGCGGGCGCCGATGCCGATGCCGATGCCGACGAAGCAATGTCATTTTTATCATTGGAAGGGTCACGCCCCCTTTCCGCGATTCCGCGCAGGATACCTACCCCGCCGACCCCTCCGGCAACACCGGCCGACATTTTATCAAAATCCACTCCCCTGGCATAATACCTGTCGGTTGCCGTATTTGGATTCCGGTAATCATTTACATTGGACCCTGTATTCGGGCGAATCACCGGGTAATTCGTGGTTGGAATGTTTGTATTGGGGAGATACCGTGCTTCGTGCTTGCCCGCATTTCGGTATCCTTCGCGCGCACCGCCACCACCACCACCGCTATTTCTGTTGGATGCGATATATGCCGCACCAAGACTTCCTAATATTAATGCGATTTCGGCCATATTACGGTATTATATCTATATTATTCCGCTACATATAATATTCCGCTACATATAATATTCCGCTTCATATAACATTCCGCGACATATAACATTCCGCGACATATAATATTCTGCTTTTATGAAAACAGTGCGGTTGTTCCGCTAAACTGACGAATGTCGCCAACATTCTGGATTCCACTGGCGTCTCCGCCCACGCCCGCGCCTAAACCACGCTCATTATTGCGTCGCCCACCAACCATTCCCTCCAGAGCTGGATTGGTATTCGCGGGATGGACCGTAAAATAAGTATCATCCGTTAATCCCGGCACCGTCGTCTGTGGAACAAACCGATCCTTTTCAATGATCCGTGTATTCAGGTTATTGTTAAATGGCATAAATACGTTTTCCTGTGGGTCAAAATGAAGCATTTTCCAATTATCTTGTTCTATATCGCGCAACATCCACGCTGGGTGGGTGGCGCGGGTCTGTTCTACTGAACTGCCACCACGAACCGGGCATCGGATCATCTCGTTTGTGCGTGTTGCGACGGATGCCTGGTGATCGTGATGATAATTCTCCACCGAATCTCGGTTAAGTTTGCGCGATAAACCAAACAACTCTGCCTCAATATCAACGGAATTCGTCATAATATTACCGGCCCAACCTTGCGCGCGGATATACGGGTCTTCTATATAAAGAGGTTTATCGCCCGGGCCAGGCGCATTCAGATGGTATCGTCCTACATCACTAGACTGCTGAAGTTGTTTTTTGATACGAGCTGGGTCGTCGCGAAATCGTGTAAATGACATACGAAACGATATAACGATGTAACGATGTAACGATATGACGAAATAGGTGAGTGATGCTATTATATCGTGGTAAAATAAAAACAGACCTAAAAACAATAATAGAATAGCATTATCCGCATCATATCATTTATTGATCCAACGATGTTAATTACTGAAATATCCGATGATACCATCATTATACCGCGCAAACCCTCTAAATCTTATACAATTTGTCTGAATATGATTGTAAAAAACGAGTCACATATTATCATCCAAACACTGACAAACCTGTATAAATACGTTGATTTTGATGCGTATTTTATCTCGGACACCGGCTCAACTGACAACACAATAGAGCTTATTCGCGCATTTTTCAAGGAGCGCGGTATCCCAGGTCACATAGAACAAGTCGCGTGGCGTGATTTCGGGTTCAATCGCACATTAGCACTTCAGATGGCGTTTAATAGAACAGACTATCTCTTTATATTTGACGCGGATGACAGTATACACGGCGATTTTCGTATTCCGCGCGACCTAACACACGATGCGTATCAATTGAAACTTGGCGAATCCTTTGTATACCTGCGAACACTCATTGTCAATAACCGAAAACGGTGGCGATTTGTCGGCGTTCTACACGAGTATATTACGTGTGTTGATAAAGAGGAAAGTTCAATGGCGATTCAAGGCGATTATTATGTAGAGTCCGGGCGTGGAGGAAGCCGTAGTAAAGACCCGAATAAATATATTAATGATGCTGCGGTATTAGAGCGCGGGTATAATGAAGAAAGCGGTGGCTGCGGTGACCGCGCTCTTGCCGATAGATACGCATTCTACTGCGCCCAGAGTTGGATGGACGCAGGTGTCGCGTATATCGACAAGGCGATTGGATGGTATCTCCGGGTTCTCACGCAAAATAACTGGTCCCAGGAGAAATATTACAGCGCGCTTTGTCTCGGGGACTTATACAATAAGAAGGGCGATAAATACAATTCGTTGAAATATTACTCTAAAACGATGGAATATGACGATGAGCGCATTGAAGGGGTCGCATCCGCGATGGAAATCCTCCGTTCGGATGGAAACCACGTTCTCGTAAATGCGTTATATCATAAATATAAGGGGTATAACAAGTTCCCGCAAAATAAACTCTTCCTAACCACGGATAAATACCACGATGTCATAGAATATAACAATTCCATCTCTGCGTTTTATATTTCAGACAAACGAAGCGGGTATGAATGTTGTAAAACCATTCTCCGACATAATATTATGGCATTTCATTTATTAAAATCCACCTATAGCAATCTGGTGTTTTACCGTCATTTTTTTGAAGAAGATACATTTCCGGAGATATTGCGCCTATTTTATGCAGTCGACCATTATCTCGCGATCGTTGCGTCTAAAAATGACAATTATAGTGATGATGATATTGAGACGTGGGACCGTCTCTTTGCGAAGGTGAGAGATTCGTTGGTGGCGCCTTGCGAATTATTGAAGATCGCGGGCAATGCGGGCAATGGCGAATATCATTTGTCGCGTCCAATTGGGAGATTGCCTTATCTGGATAAAAATATACCTGCGCAGGACCCATCTGTCATTGTTGTAAATCACAAACGCGGAATTTCGCAGCAGCGCGTCATTATAACATTTACCACGTGTAAGCGATTTGACTTATTTCAACAAACCGTGAATTCTATTTTGAATATGTGGACAGATGTGAATGTGATAGACTACTGGTATTGTGTTGATGATAATTCAAGCGAAGAAGACCGCGTAAAGATGCGACAAGCATATCCTTGGATGGAGTATTATATGAAATCCCCGGAGGAGAAGGGGCATCGTGCGAGTATGAAAATAATATGGAACAAACTAAATGAATTACGCCCCGAATACTGGATTCATATGGAGGACGATTTTCTGTTTCATACCCCAGGAAGTTATATCCATAAAGCCAGACAAATGATGACAGACGCGCGCAATGCTGGCCATAATGTCCATCAAATTCTATATAACCGAAATTACGGCGAGACGGTGCGAGATTATAAGATACAGGGGCATAAGATATTGCGACGAACGGTAAACGAGATCGCGCTTCATCAGCATAAGGTCGGTGGGGGTGACTTCAATTATGGAAATTGTCATTATTGGCCACATTATAGTTTTCGCCCGTCATTGATTGACGTATCCGCAATTTTGGCGATAGGAAATTATGATACACCCAACCAATTCTTTGAGATGGATTATGCGAACAAGTGGACAACCCTCGGATACGTATCCGGGTTTTATAATCACATCACCAATCGGCATATTGGACGGCTTACGTCCGAGAGAAATGACCGGACCCAGCCGAACGCGTATGAACTGAATAATGAGAGTCAGTTCATTGCAGTGGATGCGCCGACCGCGACCACGACCACGGCCACGACCACGACCATGACCGCGACCACGACCCCGAATGTAAAACGATACTATTCTACAATTCCATTTGATGACGGGTTTGGTGCCCAATTTCAACGATTTATATGGACATGTATTTACGCGGAAGAGTGTGAAAATAGTCAATTTATTTACAGAACGCCGAAAAAGATAGCACACAACTATAATGGCGACCCGCAGTTCATCTCAAAACTGGAGACACTAATGAATATGAAACCACATTATATAAATTACGACGATATCATCGCACAAAATGCGGAACACGCAAACGCCGGCAGGCACGACGAAGTGATTCAAGTCATAACACCCGACTTTTACGATATATTCAATTACGTTGAGCGCAATATAGACGTGTGTATGAAAAGCAAGAGTATGGCGCGAATCAAAGAGAATTACTGGCGAAATAAAGACCGTGCAAGCGAACGTGCGCGCGTTTATCGCATCGGTGGCGACGGCGATGGCGGCGGCGATTATACACACCACTTGGCAGCGCATATTCGGCGCCCGAATTGTGATGATACACGTCCCAATGGTGGCGAAGAATATACAAATGCGTATTATATACAATGCTTTTTGATGATACGAGAGAAATATCCGAATGCCCGCATTCAGTATCACGTGTATTCACAAGGAACTGACGACAAATTCGCGGATATAATGACACACGATATTATCGGAAAAGATGTCGTCCTTCATTTAAATGATTCCAATGAAGATACGTATCTTGGAATGACGCTGGCGGATATTCTGGTAACATCCGCCAGTTCATATAGTTATAGCGCGGCCTTCTTCTGTGAAGGCGATATTTATTACACTGAATTCTGGCATAAACCGTGTAGTTGGTGGAACAAATTGAAAAAACTGGCAGGATAGTGTGCGTGTTGTCTGTCGCGTTTTTATTCTAATCTAATAATAACTATTATCGGAGATGACCATAGACACTGACGCGTATGGTGATTCTTATTTTTTAGCACAGCGCGACAAGACGATCAATGATTTTCGTGAGAGCGATAAGAATACAAAACGTAAAATCATAGAAAAAATGCTTACCCTTCGCCATAATATGAAATATAACAAACATTTACTGTCGGTGTATCTGAAAGCGAAGAGTTTATTTGATACAATGATAGAGGAGCATCGGGCGCAATTACATTCTTTAGATGAAATATATCGTCATCTTAATCATATTATTCGGGAGAATCTCACGACGCAGAAAAACAAGAACAAGAACATTAAGAATGCTGGAATAACGACACCGATGATGGCCGAACTTGTCAAAGATAAGAAACGTATTGGCGCATTATTGAAAAAAATGAGAGATAGTTTTAACAAACTAATGGATATTGACACGGTGATTGGGGTGACTATCGCCCAAATAAATGAAATTACATTTATGGAAGATCACGACAGCGAAGGCAAAGCCGAAGACGACGATGACGACAGCGAAGACGAAGAAGACGAAGACGACGAAGACGAAGACGACGAAGACGAAGCCGAAGCCGACGAAGACGACGAGAGCGAAGGCGAAGACGACGACAGCGAAGCCGACGAAGGCGAAGACGAAGCCGAAGCCGAAGCCGAAGCCGAAGCCGACGAAAGCGAAGACGATGAAGACAGCGAAGCAGAAGCCGAAGCCGACGAAGCCGAAGACGAAGGCGAAGACGAAGACGAAGCCGACGACGCCGAAGCCGACGACGACGACGCCGAAGCCGACGACGACGAAAGCGAAGAAGCCGATGACGACGAAAGCGAAGAAGCCGACGACCGTGATCAAGACTCTATTATATATTCATTTTAGTGTATTGATATTCCCGTTTTAGCAATAATGAATATAAACGAGGTGATCGTGCGAACCTATACCCTCTCACCCATTTCCGACACATACGTTGAAAAATACGCAACCAAAATGTTTTATAGATTGCGACCATTTCTTCCCCTGGATATAGTAACTGGGTTTCCACAATTTCAACTGTGGCGCCATAACATTTTGCGAATGCGATATAATCGGTCAACGTGGGTGAGAAGCGAAATGTATAATGACAAATATAATGCGTCTGAAGCTCAGGCGAACTTGTATTCGGGTCAAACCCGTGTAGATCTTGATTGAATTTTTGACATAACCCTAATTCATAACGCGACATATATATACGATGTGATAATATAAAACGTGCGAATATAATTCAATTTATTATATTATTGAAATATATATTATTGATAACCAAAAACATCATATGGCGTCGTATATCAATCGTTTGTTCAATACGCCGTTTTTTCAGAACAAGTTCGTATTATATGGCAGTTTATTCATTGTGTTGTTGAGTATCCTGCGTTATTTGGCGAATCATAATGTCAATGCAATTATTCTTATGGCGCTGATTGGATTGGTTATGTCCTACTTTAGTAAAAATATGATTATCGTTCTTCTTACTGCGTTTGCGTCGGTGTTTCTCTTGGAAATGGTTGGATCGCGTGGTGTTATGGAGGGAATGAAGACAAAGGAAGGTGGAAAGAATGATGACGACGACGACAAGGCGGACGATAAGGCGGACGACAAGGCGGACGACGACAAGTCGGACGACAAGCCAGAGGCGGAAGCGATGACCAAATCAGGGAAAAAAGCGCCGATAAATACCGCAAAAGAAGAAAAAAATAATAGCAAACAAGGAATGACGAAATTATCCCCGGCGAGTTATGATGGAAAAGACGGTGATGACGAAGGCGGTAGTGGAAAAGGCACTGCAAATCGTATTGATTATGCGTCTACATTAGAGCAGGCGTATGATAATATAGAGAATATCATCGGCGAGGATGGTGTGCGCGGACTGACCGATCAAACGAAATCGCTGATGAATCAGCAAAAATTACTGATGGAGAATATGAAAGATATGGGTCCATTATTGAAATCGGCTGAAGGGTTTATGAAGCAAGTCACTGGAGGTGGTGGTATCGGTGGTATAACTGAAATGTTGAAAGGGTTTGCGACACCAGGTGGAAAACCCAGCGCCTCATCTGAAAAAAAATAAAAAATAAATATATAATAATACTAAACGCGTTTAGCATTATTCAATCCTGATAAATACAAAACAAATGGCGAGAAGATGTCCTCCTGGCGTATTCTGTTTTGAAAATATAACGCTTGTCATTATCGCGGTCATTGTGATTAGTGGCGGGATTTACTTACATTCGCGTTTTTTTGCCGGCCACCACGGCCACCACGGCCACCACGGCCACCACGGCCACCACGGCTACGGTCCCGGTCCGATGCTGATTGCGTCAACCGACCCGCTTTCAGATTCGTTGGATTTCGGGATTGGCGGTCCATCATCTGGCCAAGACGTATTATTGAATCCGTATGTTCCACCCCTGCGCGATAACTCGGTTGGTGCGACGCGCCCAACGTATGATATCCGGGGTGGAGTTGAAACCATCCATTATGGTGGAATGGACGGCGGCGGCGGCGGTGGCGCATTAGGCGTCCGTGTGAATGTTCCTACGCGTTCCGTAGATACGACATATCGTCAGGTTGGTATTCTTACACGCAGTGGCGGTGGCAGTGCGTCGCAGGAGACGATCCTTCCATTGATCGGGCGACCTTTATTTACCAACCGTGATAAATGGCAATTTTACACGTTAAGTGATAAAAACAACGCGATTAAGTTGCCAGTGATTATCAATGGAAAGAGTGGAACGGGCGAATATGGGTGTAATAATGTAAGCACGGGCGATACCATTTACGTGGAAGGGTATAACGATGCGTTCCGTGTTACAGCGTATGATAGTGCGTCGTTGCGTTATTTGCCATTTTAGACTGGTTTACCGTATTTATTTACGATTGGGGCGGCACTTGCGACCGATGAGGCGGCTGCTGATGCGGCTGCAGTGGCGGCTGCTGATGCAACGCTCGTTGCGGATGCTTCTTGTTGTTTTTTATTGTATTCTTCGGACTCCGCCATTGCTTCACTTTCCAATTTTGCCATATCAACATCCTTGTATAATTTCAAAACATCATCAATTGTCTTGTCAGAGATTCCTTGTCCTGTAATCGTCTTCTCATCTCTCGGAAGTATCCTTGACCGTGCTTCAGGTTCTGGAATATACTCGTCGGATTGTTTTCCCCATCCCATAAAATGGACCAGATTCATATCTTGTAGATCACGGAATATGAATTGTTTCACGAGATACGCTTTCCAGCGATCCCCCCTTGCATTAATCGCGTCTATCTCTTTGATATCGTCTTTGGTTATCGGGTTTTTATTCGTTGTCGCGGATGTCGCTGCACCTGCGTCTTCACCGTCTTTCGTTGTCGTCGCTGCCGCTGTGCCTTCGTCTTTCGTTGTCGTCGTTGTCGCTGCCGCTGCGCCTGCGTCTTCCTTCGGCGTTGTCGCTGCGCCTTCCTTCGGCGTTGTCGCTGCGCCTTCCTTCGGCGCTACCGCGCCTGCGTCTTCCTTTGTCGCCGTCGTTGTCGTCGCGGCGCCTGCGTCTTCGCCATCTTCTTTTTTCGCCGTGTCCCCCTCCAACCCTTTCAATATACCTTCAATACTCGTTACATTTCCTTCATTTGTAAGTGTTGTGACTTCTTTGACCTTTCCATCGGCCATTGGTGTAACTACTGTTTTAAATTTCAATGGGAATGGGGGCGACTCAAACGCCAAACACGCACCATTCTCACCCGCTGGGCCGTGTCCCAACAAGGTAAGCAACTTAAAGAACTCCTTCGTCAAATCAGGCGGAAGGCCGTCCTTCTTTTCGTTGAAAAAAGTCATCATTTGCGTCAGACTGTATTTTCGCTCCAGACCTGGAATTTTATACGAGAATTCAAACACCTTATTTTTGAAGTCATCATACCCTTCATTTTTCGCGAACTCGGGATTTGCTAATAATAATGTCATCAGTTTCAATATAGCCAACGCACCCATTTTAGCGTCATCTTCTTCATCTTCAAGAACGTTTCGTATGCTTTCAAGAGATTTGCGCAAGGTTTGGATGGAGGTTACTTTACAACCCTCCGAGAGATTTACAACATAACTGTTTGTATTATCGGGAACAGCCTTCGCTCCCTTCTTCTTATTCCCGTCCGATGACGATGTCGCGGCCGCCTTCTTAAATTCATCCTTTGACATTGGCGCAACTTGAAGTCTAAATTCGCTCGGGTCAATTTTGTCGCCGAACGCCAATACCGTATCATAATCATCTATGGTTTTTGGGTTATCCCCAGTCAATTTATATAATCGGTTTGAATCTATTACGGTGACCTGGTTATTTTCGTTTCCGGTTATTGAAACCTTTATGGCTTTATCGGTCGAGCTACGGTCAATCATCCCTTTCTCTCCCGTATAAATAAATACATCATTTGGGTATTCATTGCCCATCGTATCACCGTCTGCAATACCTACCTGGTCGGGTGCTTTGAAATACAAGTCGCGCTTGTTATCTGGAATCTTACCTTCCGTCTCAAAATCTTTCTTCGTTGCAAATTTCCCACATAAGATACGGTATAAATCAAAGATCTCCGTATCGTGTTTATTGAATTGTTTACCGGGTTTCAGTTCTAATTGGATATAATAAGGCAGGCATTTCTTCACCAGAAATGTGAGAAGTTTCTGCGCGTCTCCCTTCTTTTCCAATACAAATGACTCGCTATGAATGGAAATATCGCCTTCAATCTCGGGTCCTAAATTAAACCCGGGCTTATTTTCGCCGTCCGTGGGCGCGGTGGTGTCCTTGGCACCGTCAGTGGTATTGTTATTGTTATTGTTATTGTTATTGTTATTGTCCGTGGCAGTTGCCGTGTTATTCTCTGTAATCATTGTTGGCTTATCCGCCCCTACCGCGGTCGTTGCGGCCGTCGTTGCCGTTGCCGTTGCCACTGCCGTTGCCGTTGCCACTGCCGTTGCCACTGCCGCTGCTGCCGCCGCTGCCGCCGCTGCGTCTTCTTTTCCACCACCACCTATCATTTTCTCTCGGCGTTGCTTCCGCCGCATCCGTTTCATCTTGTCGTATTTATCCTTCATATACGATAAAACCGGCAGCGGGATATAACGCTTAAGTGTTTTATTGAATACATTGTTTAGTTTCAAGGAATACCCGGTTTGCGAGACACTATTCTCCGCCATATCTACTGCCTGATGCGACCGACTTCGTCTAAATGTCATAGCTTTCCGCCTTGGTGATTTTCGCACCCTTTTCCATTTTCGCACACTCTGATGTTGCTGTTTTCGGATTTTTCGTATTTTATTTCGTGTTAATTTCATACGACCCCACATACATAAATTATATATAATATTATATATAGAAATACAAGCTATACGCGATAAAGCGTTCATTCCATATTCCATTCCATATTCCATCCCATTCCATTCCATATTCCATTCCATTCCATTATGGCATCTAGACAAAAATCAAACCGGGATGCGCCTGTAAATCTGACATCCGACGTTATGCGAAAGGATGACCGCGCGTGTTCGTCTACGTGTAATTTTTCATACCAATATAACACAAGCACGTGTAATGTATTCCATCAGGGAACTCATTTGCGTATCCCATATGACAGTGGGAGTGGCGGGTTATACCCAGCAAGATACAATGGGGTGGATTATAAAGTAGAGCATATTCACATTCACCAGCCATCGCTTCATCGTTATGACGGTGCTCTCGCGGACGCGGAACTTCTCGCGTATCATTCAAGTGCAGACGGTCGCAATTTGATTGTATCCATCCCCATCAATATCGGCAACGGTGCCGGAAAACAGAGTTCGGACATTATGAATACCGTCCTCCAGAATCTCCCGAGTCGTTCAGCGAGTGGTGGCAAGTACATATCTGACGTCAATAACTTCAATTTAGGAAACCTTATCCCGAAGGAGGGATTTTTCACTTATGTTGGCCGACACTTATTACCACAACACACTGGTGTATACAATTATATCGTGTATCATAAAAAGGACGCAATCCTCGTATTTCGTGATTCTCTCGCAAGTCTCAATGACACATCTCGCAATACGTCTATCAGCAAAACAGGCCCAATTAGCGAGAACCGGATGCCGACGAATATGTATTATTATAACAAGCGCGGGGCGAATAACGCGAAAGACGCCGGGGATATTTATATCAAGTGTAATCCAACCGGCGAGGATGGCACCGTATTATATCAGCAATCTTCCAATAATGGCGAATTAGGCAGTTTGGCGGAACTGGATTTAAATAAATTTGGTCTAAATTGGGAAACAATATTACAAAACGACATCTTTCGCACGCTTATTGGAACAATGTTTGGGTTACTCATCGCGGTAATCCTATTTTATATGTTTCGGTTTATATTCAACCGAATTGGCAATCGTGTGAGTTCGTCGGGGGTGGTGATAGGACAGCGTGGTGGCGGCGGTCGCGCGGCTTTTGGATAAGAAAGTAATACACAATGTGTATCGTTAGGGATACACATTGTTCGCATCGCATCGCATCGCATCGCATCGCATCGCACGGCGCGCATGCGTTTATATGACGCCGTCATATTCGGGTTCTACCGCGCCATAAAGCGGTCCAAGCACGGGCTGGAATGACATCCCGTCGCTTGACCCAATATCATTATTGGGGGTGATTGGAACCAACTTATCAACAAGTTCCTCTTCCAGTGTCTTCGTTGGTTCAGGGTTCATCGCGGTCATAACTGCTTGCTTCTTTTGCTCGGTGGGGGAGAATGTCTCAATGCCGTATATGCCTGTCGCGCGACTAGACCGGCGAATGAATTCATACGCAGCCAAGAAACCTAAAATACCGACAACCGGGTTCGTGCTTAAGAAAAGTGTAATGGCGAGAATAATGACAATGATCTGGCCATAGGTGCTTTCCGCATACTCGGCTAATGCGAGAGGAACCGACGGAGTAAACACGATATACAATATTAACAGGATGAAGATCACCATTTCGTGTTGTTTTTCTTGACGCATTAATGTGCGAATTGTATCCATACTTGAATAAAGTGTTATTACTATTATATGATATATTATTCTAAAACTAAACCCAGACAAAACTGAAATCTCTCGGCGCATTTATTGTGAATCTATACCGACCGACCGACCGACCGACCGATGACCACCACCGCCGCTACCACCGTATCGTCCTATTACGGCCCTCGTGGTTATACTCTTCTCAAAGAATGTATGGACGTAGCCGATCTCGCTTTATTGAGAGATGAACTCACGGTTGGCGCATATGTGCCTAAAGCGCCTGTCCAATCCCCTAAATTCCCGATCTACCGCGAATGTTCTAAAAAAATATATATCCCGCGGTTTTATGGAACAAAAATATATGGTATTCCCGAAGAAACGCGGATTCCTCCTGGCGCGCCTGTATCCGAATCTCTCGTATTTTCTGGTGAGATGCGTGAATATCAAAATATAATCGTGGACAAATACATTCATCAAGTCACCAAACCGGAAAATCAGGGAATGGGTGGCGGTGGGCTTCTAGATGTAGACCCAGGCAAGGGGAAGACTGTTATGGCGCTCAATATCATCGCTCGTCTTCGTATGAAGACACTCGTTGTCGTCCACAAGAGCTTCCTTTTAAATCAATGGATTGAGAGAATTCAGCAGTTCCTGCCCGCAGCCCGCGTTGGAATGATCCAGGGGCAAATCCTGGATATTGATGATAAAGATATTGTTATCGGGATGCTTCAATCACTCTCTATGAAGGAGTATCCGAGAGATATGTTTCACACGTTTGGTCTGACCGTCTATGACGAATGTCATCATATGTCGGCAGAGGTATTTTGTCGGTGTATGATGAAGATTGTAACAAAATACACACTCGGTTTATCGGGAACAATGGTGCGCAAGGACGGACTGACAAAAGTATTCAAGCATTTCTTGGGGGATGTGGTCCATAAAGAGAAAAATGACACGACCACTCACTCGGTGGTTGTAAAGGGAATTCAGTATAAAGTCAACGACCCCGAATTCAACGAGACGGAATATGATTACCGTGGCAACCCCAAATTCAGCACGATGATTTCTAAAGTGTGTAATTATAATCGGCGCAGTGAGTTTATCCTGGATGTTTTACAAAATGAACTGGCGACGAATCCGGACCAACAGGTGATGATATTGGCGCATAATAGGTCGTTGTTGGAATATTTCCACGACGCGATAGAACACCGGAAAATCGCGTCAGTGGGGTATTATGTTGGCGGAATGAAAGAGGCAGCGCTGAAATTGAGTGAGAGCAAGAAAGTCATCATTGCGACATATGCGATGGCGTCGGAGGGGCTGGATATCAAGACCTTGACGACACTAATAATGGCGTCGCCGAAGACGGATGTGTGTCAGTCCGTTGGGCGTATCCTGCGCGTGAAACACGCGGCGCCTCTCGTGATTGATATTATTGACCCGCAGGATGTATTCCGCAGTCAGTGGTTGAAACGCCAGACCTATTATATCAAACAGAAATATCGTATCATAATAACCGACACGGAGGGGTATTATAAAAACAACTGGACAGTAAAATATGAGCCGAAGACGACGCCGACGACGGGGAAGTCGGCGAGCGCGGCAATGCTTGCGGATGCGGATATTATTGAAATAGATGAAGAGACCGGGGCTCTCTCGGTAACGACGGAATCAAGCGCCAAATCCAAAATCAAGTCAACCATTCCGAAGATGAATGGGAAGTGTATGTTTGAATTAATGGAATGAATGGAATGAATGGCCGCGGGCCACGGGATTATGATACAGGATGGCAACTATTATACGCAGTAGGACCCGCCGGATTTGCTAGAGCGATCGTGTTCGGAGTGACTCCTCCCTCTGCCCCTCCGATGGAATATCCAGCATTTATACCGGATGCTGCGCTACTACCGTAAGGCGCACCCCATCCGCCGCCGCCCCCGCTTTGACTCACGCGTTTACGACTGTGAACGAAGCGCTTCATCAGACGCTTACGACACGTTCTACAGTAACGATACCCACGACGACGGTGACTACCTCCAAACCCAGTTACGATATCGCAACTACGCTTTTTATTACGTCGCCCCGTTTTGCGACTCTTTCGCTTATTACTGCGTTTACGACTACGACTCCCGCCGCCAGAAGTCACCGAGTTATATCCAACGGTGACTGGTGCATACGATCCGCGCGCATAAGCGCTATCCACATTCCCACCATCAAATGAATGAAATTGGCTCATCCCGCCGCCACCCTGAACGAACGCGCGCCCGGCCTGGCCCTGATACATATTCCCAGTTGCACCGCCGCCGCCAACCGGTATTTGTTTGCTTGATAATGCAATTCCCGCGTTATGCTCGGCTAGAGGATTTGAATTCATATATTGCGACATTACTATTATATTCGTATATTATAGTATTATGAATATTAGTATTTCAATAATACTCATAATAAAAAGGTAAACACTCGCGACAGAGGTTTACGAGCGGTAATTCTTATTGGAACGCCTGCGACAGAACGCGCGCTTGGTTCCACGAGCATATTTACAATCCTGCTTCAATTTGCGACTGTTACATTTCTTCTGGCTTTTTGAACGACAAGGAGACGAATGTAAACGCGCTAAATATTTCTTCTGATTCTTGAAAATAAACGGTTTTATTTTACGGCTTTTCTCACCGCTGATGGGTGCGGATGGCTGAAGGTTCATATGGTGTCCGCTGAGATGGATCTTTCGCTTCCCGGTGCCACCACCACCAGAGAGCGGTTCTTGTGAAACTGCGTCTTGTTGTGATGACATTGTGATTGTATATATAATAATATAATAATATAATAAAGTTTCGGTCACCGTCCCGTCACCGTGACAACAGTCACAGAGTATCAATCAACGAGCCAAGAATCAAACGCATCGTCGTGTGATGATAATCGTGAATATGCGAATGAAGCTCGTCTAAATGCGACATTTGTGTGATATGGTTTCGCCCGTCTATCATAATCATAGGTATTGGAATGCTGTATTCCTTCTCAAATGGATGAACGATATTTCTAAATAGGTAATTCAATGCGATCTTATAGCTATACATCGTTGGCGGAATGTAATTCAACGGATTGCTGAAATTATTGACATCAAATACGATACCGTTTACAATATATTTATGCGCCCATATATATTCAAACATCTCTCGTGTGTTACAGATACCATCGTGAGAGATTGTGGTATGGACCCATAACAGTGGGGGTGAAGATATAGCACGCGCACGGCGCGCGATGTCACCCACACTCCGCACAATACATTCATTTGATTGGCCAACAAATCGTCTTCCTGAAATAACCAACGAGTCATCGCCGACAAGTGATACCTCACGCGCGTTATGACAAATCATCGGTATTCTGTGTTCGCGAAGAAGAGACACGACCGCGGGCGAAGAAGCCGGCGAAAAAGCATAACACGGTTGGATATTCGGTAGACGATGTTTCAAATCATATGATAATACATGTTTTACGCGAGACAGGCGAAATGCCTGATGGAATGAATATCTGGAAAACATAACTACGAAGTTATGTAATACACGAAGTTATGAAATACACGAAGTTATGTAATACACGAAGTTATGAAATACACGAAGTTATGTAATACACGAAGTTATGAAATACACGAAGTTATGTAATACACGAGATTTATTTTTATACCCCTTTACGATTTGTATGCCGTGAGTTCAAGTATCGTATCTCGTGTTGTTTGACTTGTTGATCGGTTATGACGTGCGCCGTTGCGGTAGACGCAACAACCTCCAATGGGACCCAGCGACAAAATCGTTTATGAAAACGACACACCATCAAATACTCTTTCTCGAGTGAAACATATTTGTCTGGTTCTGTGTTTTCAAACCCCGATTCATCTTCGCTTTCCTCCAATGCATCCAGCCTGCGATTTTCCGCGATGTTTCGGAATAATCGGTTCATCATAACACTCGTTTTATAGCTTGGTATATGTGTGTAATTGTGAAATACGTATTCACAACAACCGCGAGGTGACGAATGCGATTTCACGAACAATTCGTAAATATCATTTTGAACGTTAGGACGAACAAGAAATGTGGCCTGAATATTCGTAAGCATTTCGTCCGTTGGTGGGGTATAGTATACCGGGGCCTGTGTCGGGGCTTGTGTCGGGGCTTGTGCCGGGGCTTGTGCCGGCCGTGACGCGATTCCACCACGCTCGCTATTCGCGTCATTTTGAAGAATGCGCTGGACCACCCTTGTATGTGTATTATAACGATACTGAATCGCGAAGACTGGATATGGCAATCCTTGTGCGACGATGTCCGCATCTTGGTCGGTATGACATAATACCGGCAGACCGAATACGATGCTATTTTGTTTCGTATACGCGATTTGTCGGATGTCTCTTTCGGCGAATATGTTTTCACATAACCGAATATGTTCGGATAATGTGAGGGAAGGTATCGGCTCTCCCTTATACCAATAGATTGTGTGGATAGAAAAATACGGATTTTCATTTAACCGGAATAAAACGCCACCAAATACAGTGCCGTATACCAGCGAACTTTCAATACAAGCGTCATACAAACGTACGGTTCCGGGATACCAACCATTTTCTTGATGGAAACGGCGTAGTATAGGAGATACGCCATTTCCACCACAAGCGTGATTTGCCCCTGCGATATCAATCACCGCGCATATTTTACGCCGGTTCCACTCCGTTATCCACGCGACGCACCTCTTTCCTTTTGGAAGAATAAAACATTTATATCCTGACACGATTGGTTGCTTGTCGTTCTTATGAATAGAAGCTTCATAAGAAAGTCGCGTATTCGGAAAACTTGCCAATAAACGATCGGTTTCTTGCAGATTCAAGATACGCGCACATTTGACATTATCGCGATGTTCGGGAGCGTGAGCGGGAGCGCGAGCGGGAGCGGAACCAGAACCGGGGGCGCGAGCGTGAGCGCGAGGAGGATAACGATTCATCACGATATATAGAATATACGCGAGGTATCTTTAACTCATTTCATAACTCGGAATAAAATTATCATTTGCTGATTTAGATTTCAACCCGATTCCGCGTAAGAAGGTCTTTAGGTCGGTTTTCATATCACTTGGCCCACTGCCACCGCCACCACCACCACCACCGCCACCACCACCACCGCCACCGCCAGGGATAATTTCACTTGCATCATACGTGTCGCGTTGTATTCCTAAATTGTTGTCTATATTTTTATTGATTGTATCAAACAACGATTTATATTTCTGTTTCGGGCAATGTATCAAGTCCTTCACTTTCGGCGCGGTCAAGGTGGTTTCAAAATAAAGATACAAATAATGGATAATAACAATTAAACTGATAGAAAAGATAATATTCTGAATGAACCACAACATTACGATTATGATGTAGATATATTGTATTCCGGCGCGGAATACGAACATTCGCGTCGCGTTATGCGCGCGTAGGGAGTAAGTGTTCTATAAGCGATATAATGTCATCCTTACACGAGTGGGTTAGTATATCGGGTTGTCTTATAACCCCGTTTTCGGTTGTTATATAAAAATCATAGACGTCCGTTTCTGCCTCATTTAATATAAACACAAATGCGGTCATTGATTTGGGATGCATTTTTACGACTTTTTTCATTTGTCGCAGGATAACGTTGTGGGTGGAAATACACGTCGCACCCGCCAATGCGTCCGCTATATTACTATTACTATTATTGGCGGGAGCAAGTTCATAATAACTCTCGTCCACCAGAAGTGGGATAGTGACATTATTTGTCGCATCGTTCAATTCCATCGTCCGAACAGGCCCATCCACTGGAGTGCGCTCGTGGATCGTTTGTTGTTGTCGGTCATTTGCGCGTATTTCGTATATCGCATCTTGAGATAGAATGAAATGCTCCATTTGTTTGTAAACAAAAAATAACTCCGTCCCTTTTGGACGAAGGCGACCTCTCTCAATGATTTGATTTATTTTCGGATATTGCGCGCGCATTTCTTCTAATGTTATATCCAAAAAATACACCCGTGGTTCGGTATGTTGCCTGGTTTGAATGAAATGTGTATTTGTATTGTTTCTGTAAATGGTGTTAAGACCAGAAATCATCATTGCTTGCCGGGCATTTTGCCCTCTTTTTTGTGCGCGGAAGTTATTGCGCGTCTCCATTGTTCGTTATATGATTACCACGTTATATGTTTATGTAGTTTCTCCCTGCGCGAGAGTGGTGATGAAACAATATAGAAACAAATCACGTATTATATACATCTGTGTAGGCTATAATGTCAGCATCGTCATCTACGAAGACATCTATTGTGGTCATTTCAAAATCGGGTTCTCTATCCGAATGTGTCGTTGAAACAAAAACCGAGACTACCATTGATGAACTTACAGTTTTGTTGGCGAAAAAGTGTGGATTCAGGAATCCAGACGGGTTTTCGTGTTATCATACGTGGAGATACAGGAATAAGTCGGCGTCGGCGTCGGCGTCGTCGTCGTCATCCAAATACATTTATATAGATGTTTGGGCAAAGACCGACGGGCGTGCCGGACAAGAGAATAAATACGAACTGCCACCACCCATCGATGAACTTTTAATCTTTGGAAATATGGCGCTTGTGGCTAGAATAGACAAGGAAAACGCGATGAATCTAACGGTTGAATTATGGAATAAGATCTATGAGGCGTTATTTGGTGGGTTTGAAGATTTAGCCTCCACGGTTCACGAAGACGAAAACGAGCCAGACGAATTAGATTCAGTTCCTGCGTGTAAAAAGACGAAAAGCGGATACTTAAAGGACGGGTTTGTTGTTGAGGATGACTCTGAAGATACGCCTCGGTGTAAGCGTAAAGCCGGTGCGCGTTTTCGCGGTAAAAAAGCTACAGCTAAATCGGAATCTACCGAAAGCGAGTTTATAACAGAAACAGAAACTGACACACTTCCGTCGGATTCGCCGTCAGAATCGCCTATAAATTCGGATACAGATCACAGCGAATCTGTTAGTGCGAAACCTGTTACTGCAATTACACCAATTGTATCTGTTGGTAAACCAAAACGACAATCCGTTAAAAAACCAGTAGGTTCAAGATCTAAAAAGGTGGTGGATGAAGCTGTTATAGAACAAGAAAGTGAATCGGAATTAAGCGAAGACTCCTATTCTTGAATTCAGACCGAATCCCCGATTCGGTCCTCCATAAAATTGAATAAAGAAAACAATCGTTATATAATTAATACCATTGTTTACTCGTTCGCTCGCTCGCTCGCTCGCTCGTATGTCCACCATTGAGTCCATTGCGTATCCTGAACACTTTCGCGCTGAGGTTCAGAAACGAATCAGTCAACTTCTTCAGTCTGACACCGATTCCGATTCCGATAATACCATCTCAACCAATATTGAAAAGAGTGTTTTCAATTGGACGATTAAGCACGCAACCAAACATAATATCGTGAAAAAGTGGTCCAATCCATTCTTCATTACATTATACATTGACCGCCTGCGTTCAGTATACATCAACTTGAAGAATCCAGATGTATCAAGTGCCGTTATGTCTGGAAATATCAAGGCGCAAGAACTCGCGTTTATGACGCATCAAGAAATATGCCCCAACAAGTGGAAACAGCTCATTGAAGACAAAAAAGTTCGCGACAAACAGAAATACGAGCCGAATATTGAGGCGTCCACCGACAATTTTACGTGCAATAAGTGTAAATCAAAGAAATGCACGTATTACCAATTACAAACTCGTTCAGCGGATGAACCAATGACGACATTTGTCACGTGTTTGGAATGCGGAAAGAGGTGGAAATGCTAATAATAAAGAGTATAATAATATAACAATATAATAAATACAGTAAAGAATGTCTTGTACTATTTTTACTATAATAAAAACATATTTTCGGTGTTGTGTAACCCGAGATACGCCTGCTACCACCGGGGGTGAAAAAGGCGACAATTCCGGACCCTTTATTCCATCTTATTATAGCTCTGACGGAGAGCAAAGCCCGTTTACATTTGACGACCTTACACGGTCAAGGGGATCAAGTGCATCATCATCCTCATCCTCTATAAATGAATACGAAGCTCGGTCGTCGTCATCTGTATATAATACACGACAGCATATTCGCACGTTCGGGGGAGGGATGGCGCCATACATCAGCGATTAAAGTATTTCTAAATCCTGAATCCGCCAATATTCGGAACCGCCATTCGGTAGTGGGCGCCGAATAATAAAGGGGGTCTTTTTTTGTTCCAATTCCTTCACCGCAATAAGATACCCGTCTATTACGGTGGAATCAATATTAATAAATGCGGGCGCGCCTTCATTTAATTGTTTCGCGCGTTGACCTAATATCCGCGTTTTCTCGTATTTTGTCATAATCGGGATGGTTCGGTGCAAATCGTCCACGATGACCCCCGCGCTATTTCGCACAACACGCGCCAGTGTTTGGATTTCGTCGTAATTGTGTGAAAATGATTCGGGATGATATCTTTCAGCATAACTTTCGCGCACGGTTGATTTCAGTTTCTGGAAATATTCGGAAGAACCCTTATCCGCATCTTCGTTTTCGTCTTCGTCGTCTTCGTCGTCATCGTCCTCAAAGTGAATACCGTGTGGAACACCCAGTAAGGTGAGATCGTCGTCTTCGGTATTCTTCGCGGATTGTTTCTTTTTCGTCTTTTTTGGTCTGGCTGCGACATTTGCGCCTTCGCCGTCGCCTTCGCCTTCGCCTTCGCTATCTCCTCCTCCTCCTCCATTCCCTCCCACATCACCTTCTTCGTCTTCGCCTTCACTCGGATCCGTGTCCTCGTTCGTCAGAACTGAACTCGCGTCATCGGAGGATGATTGTTGCGACGCGGTATCATCGTCATCATCATTTAATAATACTTGTTCGGGGTCTTCTTCATTATCCGAATTGGCATCAACCGGCGCTTGTGGTAGTTTTTTCGGTAAAACAGGGATTGACATCGTTGCGAGGTAAGAAGTCTGTCTATGTATATATAAGTATCACACTTTATTATGTTTCAATTTATTGTTCTACGCGAGATAGTAGTAAAACAATAAAAATCGGGTCGCCGCCACGGGCACCGCCGTCGGCTGTGCTGTGCTACTCTTGCTCGGTATTCCATACCTTGTCGCATTTCGCCACCACGGGCACCGCCGTCGGCTGCTACTCTTGCTCGGTATTCCATACCTTGTCGCATTTCGCCGCCACGGGCACCGCCGTCGGCTGCTACTCTTGCTCGGTATTCCATACCTTGTCGCATTTCGCACACAAGTATACATATTTCAGGTTTGTGTCATCATACCGAACATAAATAATTTCGGAAGTGGGTTTATTCCCTGCGCTACCACCACCACCTTGATTGCTAGAACATTCATCATTTGGACAGCGCATTGTATGAATCCGTGGTAAGGTCGGGTCCAATTTTGTATATTTATTCACCACTTGCGAAAAGGTTTGCGGGGTCGTTTTGTGTTTGACATTGACCTTTGAAACACAGATATTCTCCGACGCAATCGTATTGTCTATATTTCCACAATTTCGGCAATAATACTGTAGCTCATTTTCAGGGGTGATACTGATATAATACATATTGGCGCATATGGAACAGAAATGCATCGCAATACCGAAAGAGACAATGGTATGGTATAGTATATACATACATTTAATTTCAATTTAAGTCGGTATAAGTATTACATTCCAGCGGCCGCCGCCGCCACCACCGCCACCTTCTCATCATAGAATTCTAATAAGGTGTCATACGAAATCACCGTCCGAATACCTCCATATAATCCAACCGTCACCGTTTTTTTTTCAGGAAATGTATTTCGTCGTTCCACCAAAATCTCTCGGATCCGTGTTTTGTTTTCTTGAAACCGGCGCAGCATAAACGCCTGAAACTCCGGAACAAGCGCAGCTTCTATACTTACGTAGGCGGTAAGTTCGGTCAATAGCGTCAAACACGCAAACTTATAATTATAGTATTCAACCATCGTGTGATATGGGATGAAATCACCGTGTTCACGGCGAATGCCTGGCTCGTGAAGAAGAGGTGTTTTATCCAACAACGACTGAAATGTCAACAGCACGGACCGAATATTCTGACACCCAGACCATTGTTCTCCTCTCCACGAATTCACAATAGACACACAAACCTTCTTATTCGCGTAAAAATTGGGATGAAACCGAACACCATCAGTATTCGTCAAATAGGACACAATCGGTGGTGAATGGGGATAGTTTGTAGGGAACTTAAAGACGAAAAAGTAATACCCGCCGAAATAAAGTGTATCGGATGGACCGGCAATACACGCATACCCGGTCAATATATCTGTTTCACTATGGCGGTAAATGATACCGCATTCGTCCAAGGTTGCGTCCGTTATAACGGC
>JACCEB011640242.1_pt1 | contig 25975 bp, 26 predicted proteins | sample 7454761 | NCBI WGS metagenome assembly JACCEB01 (sample SAMN15323454, study PRJNA562643) | freshwater metagenome | isolation source: river surface water | place: USA:Blue River Watershed | collected 2017-08-18
AAAAATACAATAAAATATTGTAAAAAATCTTTAGTTGCTATATGCCAATCCACCCCAATGAAAATATATTTTTTAAAATATATCATTGATGATATTGATACTTTCATATCAATTTTGGACTATACCTTAAGCTATCGTTAGAATTTGCTAGATTCTTCAAGCCCATTTCATTGTAGTCTCTGAACCTTCTCCATATACTTGCTGTAGCGTACTTAGGAGCTTGGCTGCGGATTGTCCAATCTTTTTCGTTATTACTATGCCTTAGGTCATTACCCCAGGTATTTATTATATTTTCATACAATAAAGTAGTAGAAAAAGCTATTAGGATGTTCCCGCAATTTAGAAATGTTGCCTTATTTTGACTGTATAGTCAAACTAAGACTAGCTGGTTATATAATACCATATTATTCATATAGTATATTTGCATTACACTGTTTATCCATATTTGAGTGCAAATACCAAATATGGCAGCCAACTGTTCGGCACAGGTGGATAATTGTTTTGTAATTAATCCATAATTAATGCCGCTCATTATACGAAGGACGTTATAGTTTGTAGCATACACTCTAATCTTTGATCCGAGAGCAGCCTTAGGAGTGAGTTGTAATTGAAGAGTAGCGTTATCAATTCTACTCATATTGCAAGTGCCTGAGGGTTGATGATCTTCGGGCTTCAATGCAAATGAATAAACATTGATACCAGTAACAGGGATATTTGTGTGGTGTTGGTAAGGTTGGACTAAGTTGAAATAAGAACCGAGTCTTTCTTGGAATCTATCATGACCATTGAGTTGGAGTTTGGCTCTAACAACAGGGTTTCTGCCAGCATTGATAGGACCGAAACCAGCATGATCAGAGTAATCACCTGCAGTGGTAATAGCACCGAAATCAGTAGGAGCCAAGTTATTAGCATTGGGTCCTGGACCAGCAGGAAGATTGACTGGTCTGATTTGGGCATTAGTAGCACCATTGGAAATACCAGGGGGTCCATTGATTTGGAGACCTGCTTGTTGTAAATATTGAAGATATTCAGCATCAAGAGCTTGAGTACCAACGAAGGGGAAGACATTAGTGGAATCTTCAACATTGGTGAAAACAAGTTGGGATGGATCAGGAAGACCAGAACTATTGACATTGTAGTAACCAGAATCAGCATCAAAGTCATCAGTGTAGTTGTTCCATTGGTTATAACCTAACTTAACAACATCATCTCTTTGAACTACCCATATTAACTCCTTTACTGGGTGATTTAAATTTAATTTAACCTTCACATTGGTATTTACTGTACTCTCATCGCCGGTGAATTGTAATTGTTCAATTAAGTATTCATGGGAAGTTTGAGCGTATCTACGTCTTTCATCGGTATCAAGATAGATATAGTCAATGAAAAGAGTAGCATATTCAAGTGAAGGAACACAGAATGCATCAAGAGTGCCATTAACAGAAACACCGCAAGAGTTGAGGGAACCAGCAGTGGAAACATAGCATTCAGCCTTGGGTCTGAATTCAAGTTCAATCTTGACTTCGTGGTATTGAAGAGCAATAAGAGGAAGAGCAAGACCAGCGTTTCTGCAGAACCAGAATTGTAAAGGAACATAGAGAGTGGTGGCTTCAGTTCTTTGGAGACCAGTACCAGTTAAAGCAACAGTGTTACCAACCATGTTATCATAACCAGCCTTTAAGCCAGGAGGAAGAGTAAGTTCATTCCAGATAGTAAGCCAGTCACCATATTGCTTATCAATTCTTTGACCACCAATTTGGACTTCAACTGACTTAATAAGGAAGTGACCAATGTAATTAACCCATCTGAAAAATGCAGATGAGACAGTTGCTTCAACTCTTGGAAGAGTGACTTGTAAGTAAATTCTATGGATTAAATCACCGTTTCTGGAAACAGTGCAGGTAACCTTCTTGCCGAAATCAGCAGTTCCGTTGAAGGTTTGTTCAATTGCTTCCATAGAGAAGTTAGTGTGTCTTCTGTAGACAACCTTGAAGAAAGTAATTTGAGGGTTTCCGGTTAAATATACGTCTTGAGCGCCGTAAGCGACTAATTGCATGAGGCCACCTGTCATGGTTTTTATATCTATAGCATAGAAAAAAAATTTTGTCAAAACGCAAATAATTATTAATTAATTTCTAAAAAAATAAAAAATATTATTAATATTTTCTTACCATTATTTTAAAATTTATAAAAAATAAATATATATTTATTACCTAGAAAAAAATTAACAGTTAATTTATTGTAAATTAATTAAATAATTAATTTAATTAATTTTTCTTATGTTTTTATAATTTATAATTTATAATTTTTATATTTTTAATATGTTTTTATATTTCTTATATTTAAATTATTTTTAATTTCAATTAAATATTTTATTTCTTATGTTTTTATTTTTATTAATTTTATAATTTAAATTTCTTATGTATTTTAAATTTCATCAAAATATAAATGAATTATGTTTATCATTTTATCACTTATATTTTCAGGATTTAACCAATATTCTATTGTATTTTCTAATTTTTTTAATCTTTCATCCCATTGTTTCTTATATTGTAATTTAATAGTTGATAATCCTTTTGTACCATTAGTCCAACATGATAATACTTTATGTCCATTATTCTTTGTATATCCATCAGGATTAAATCTTATTAGTATTAAATTTCTATGTTGAATATCTTGTGAAATCATCATTAATCTTTTATTTTCACATATTTCTTCATAACTTTTATGTTGATTTTCATCAATTTCTATATTTATTACTTGATAACCTAGATCTAATAATAAGTCTGGTCTTTTTAATGAACATCCATCATATACTGGTCTATCTACTATCCATGTTAAGTCTTTAAATGTATTCAATATATATTGAATTACATTGCTTTCTTTTGTTTTATAATTTCTTGATACTGGTTTATCTGGAAAAAGTCTAATATAACATGTCATACAGTAATTTTCATATTTATCAATTGCTCTTTTCCCACATAAATATGTTTTACATAATTTATGTTCTAAACTTATCATTAATTCTGTTTTATGTAAATTACAATATAATGGTGATGTTTCGCCATAATTATTAAATCTTGCACGTTCTCCACATAATAAACATTTTTTATGTTTTACATCTATCATTCCATCTTTACAATGTAATACACAATAAATACCTTTAACTTCACTTGGATAATGAAATATAGCACTTTTATTACATCCTTTTTCTTTGCATAAATTACCTAATATATTTATCATATCTGGTTTAGCATGATCTTTACAATATAAAACTATATCTGTTCCTTCATAATTATACCAAGCATATTCATTACAATTATCATATTCACAGTAATCTTTATAAACATTTATTTTATCATTAGAATTTATTTTATCAATACAAGTTTTACAATATAATGGCTTTTTATCTCCTTCAAAATTATATGATGGTCTTTTAATATTACATTCTATACATTTATCATTTATTACATTTATCATATCATCTTCTTTACATATCATACAATATAATGGATTTTTATCACCAATATAATTATATGATGGTGATGTATCATTACATTTAATACATTTCTTTTTATAAGTTAATGACATATTATTATCTTTACAATCTCCACAATATAATGCTGTCTCTCCATCAATATTAAAACTTGCATTTTTATTATTACAAATTATACATTTTTTATGATGTAAATCATCTGATTCAATATTTAATTTATTAATACATTTTTTACAGTATTCTTTTATATTACTACCTTTAATACCATATATTGCTGAACTACTATTACATTCTTTACATTGTTTATGTGATACATCCTTAAATGATTTTTCAATATATTTATTTGCACATTCTCTACAATGAGTAGGTGTTTTTAAATTACAACTTATATCAATAAAACTTGCCTGTTTTCTTTTACAGTCTTTACATAAATGACCGTTTATACAAATCATACTTTCATCTTTATGAATATTACAACGAATCCCCTTTTTAACTTTACAATCTATATAATTAAAATTCGCATTATTTCCACATATCTTACCATCAAATATATATTGACAATATCCATGCTTATAATTTACTATTTTACTGGTAGTAACAACATCTTTAGAACAATCAGCACAGTATTTTGCAGTATTATCATTTATATCACCATAAGTGGCACTTTTCTTTATTCCATTTTTCTCACAAATTATACAATATTTCATTTATTATATTTTTTTATTTAATAATTAACAATATATATCCAGTAAATATATTATATAAAAATATTTATATTGAATTATTTTAATCAATTTTTTTATATTTATAATAAATTTATGTAAATTTTCATAAAAATATTTTAATATGGATTATCCTGATGACCTTTTAAAAGGGATAAAGTATTGTTTAATACCTTTAAATATTATTTTTATATAAAATAAAAGTACTTAAAAAGATATTAATATTAATTATATATATGAAATGGATATTCTAAAAAGTTTTAAATTAATTGGACAAGATATATATATTAATATACAAGGTACTATTGAAGAACCTTTGTTTCAAGCAAATCAAATTGGTAAAATATTAGATATGAAAAATATACATGAAAGTATTAAAGACTTTGATGAAGATGAAAGGGTTACAATGTTAAATCATACAGCAGGTGGATTGCAAAACATTACATTTTTGACTGAAAATGGTTTATATAGATTAATAAATCGTTCAAAAAAACCCATTGCTAGACCTTTTCAAAAATTAATTTGTAATGTAATTAAAGAATTAAGATTAAAAGGTGAATATAAGTTAAAGGATCATTCTGAAAATGAAATTAATAAGGATTTATTACAATTAATTAAAGATAATGAAAGACATAATGTATTAATTAAATCATTACATAATCAAAATGTTATATATATATGTAAATTAAGAAAAGAAGACGGTAAATTATTAATAAAAGTTGGTAGTTCTCAAAATATTAAAGAAAGAATTAGTCATATTTCAAATGCATTTGAAAATATTGAGGTAAAGTTAATTGATGCTGTAAAATGCAATAATCATATAAAATATGAAAAATATCTTCATAATTTATCGTTTTTTAAAAATTTTAATTATCCAATTGAAAATAAGCAAGGTATTATATCAAAAGAAACGTATTTAGTTACAGATGAAGTATTGAATGAAATGGTTAAAATAATAAATAATAATGTAATAAATTATGATAATGAAAACTTATTAGAAATTGAAAAAGTAAGATTAGAACAAGATAAAGTAAAATTACATTATGAAGAAGCAAAACAAAATAATTTAATTGCAAAAAAAGAAATTAAAAATATTGAATTAGAATTAGTTAAGCATAGTACTACAATAGAACAAAATGATGAATTAGTAAATAAGGTTAAACAAATGGAAGAAACATTAGAAATTGTAAAACAAAAATTTGATAATAATAATGAAAATTTTAATGATGAAGTTTCAATCAATAGTGATGATGATGATATAGATGAAACAACTATATATTTTTCTACAAAAAAAATGACATATAGTATAAAAATTCCATATGTATATCAATATGATCCATCAAATTTAGTAACACCAATTAAAATTCATGAGTCACCAGCAGATGTTGAAAGATCACCTGAATTAAGTCATTTAGAAATATCACCATCACCATTACGAAATGCATCAAAAAATAATACAATTTATAAAGGTTATCGTTGGTATTTTGTAAAAAGAGATGAACAAGCACCTGAAAAAATTCCTGATACTGTTATATCTAAACATAAGGAACCTGATATTAAGTATATTGCAATGATTGATATTACTAAAACTAAAATATTAGCAGTTTATCCAAATCAAAAAGAGGCAGCTAAAGCAAGACTTATGAAAAGTAATTCATTTCATAGAGCAATTCAAAATGGTACTATTTCATCTGGACATTATTGGAATTATTTCGATAAATGTTCTATTGAAATGCAAAATGAATATTTAAAAAATAATATTTTACCAGATAAATATGTATCAAATTGTTGTAAAAAAGTTCAACAAATATGTCCTAAAACAAAAGTAATATTAAAAACATATAACTCTAGTAGAGATGTTATTAGATTATTTAAAATGTCCAATATGTCTTTACAAAAATATAATAAATCTGGAGAAATTCATAATGGTTATATTTGGAAAATAATTGATGAATAAATATATTATATATTACAAATAATAAGTAATTAAAAATATATAAATTAGTTTATAGTTAATAGGAAATATTATATATAAATATCTAATGTTTCAATATGTTTCCATTGTTCAAAATATTTTTGATATAAAAATTTTAATATAATTATTGTTTCTTTATGACATTTATAATAAATATTATTATATAAAATACAATTATCAATTAAATATTTAGGTAAATAATCTTTAACATAATCTGTATATAATATTATAGTATCAGCATTTTGTTTAATAATATATTTTTGTATATTATTAATTTTATTATTTATTTTTGAATTATTTATTTTTTTGTCAATAAATATAATTATTAAATTATTTTTAGGTTTAATATTATTTAATGTAAAGTTATTTGTAATTTTTCTTATAAAAAAAGATTTATTATCAATTAAATCTTTAATATCAAATGATGTAATTTTATTAAATATAAATGGATGTGAATTTTTAGTTAAATATATCCATCTAGAATATGTACTTCTTATATTATAAAAGTCGTAATTGGGATTTTCATTAATTAAAAGTGTTAAAAAAAATGCTTCATCACATGCAGAATGATGATAAATTTCTTTTTCAAAATCTTTTATTATTTTTAAATATTTACTATATTTATTTAGAATAATACTTACATCATTTCTTTCTAAAATCCAAAATTGTGAAGATTTATAAAAAGAAAAATTTTGTAATGATGGAATATTAAAATATCCGGTTAAATGAAAATTTGACTTATTAATTTCGTTTAATTTTTTATATAATGTATTATAATCAACAATAGGCAAACATTTATCACTCATTAAAATAAACCATTTATTATTAGTATTTTTATAAGATTCTTTTAATAATTCTAATTCTGCTTTAACTATACTACATTTACCCCATTCAGTTTTTACATTATTATCTATTATATGATTTTTAAGAAATGATTTTACATCAGATTTATTTTTTGGATGTACATAAATATTACCATTTGATAAATATTTTTGTATATAATCTGCTTTTACATGATCACCATATGTTAAAAGTAAAAAAGCAATTGAATTCATTATATTATATATTTATTATATAATTATCATATATTTATTTTTTGACAATATTAAATTTGATATATTCTTTTAAACAATTTTCCAAAATTACTTCTTTTTTAATATGATCTTTATCTTTTAAAAATTCAAATTTATCTTTATCTAATTTTTTTACAGTCCAACCATCTTGTAAAGCATTATATACAATAATCATTTTTTGTAATTCATTATAATCGATATTTTTTTCATCTAATGCATTAGATAATTTAATATTATCCATATTTTATATAAAATTAAAATATATTATTTATATTTTAAATTTCCGTAATATGAGTAATTTCAATAAAACTATATAAAGGTTATATTATATATAATTATTATATATGGTTTCTAGACTTAAAATTAATTCGAAAACCAATAAATCATCTTATTTAAATGATAACATAACTATTGATGCAAAACATAATGAAATGGTACAACATTTCAAATTATTACATGACTCTATTCCAAGTTTAAAAGATGATCTTAAAAAAATGATTGCCGAATATAATAATAAGGATCAAAATAGAAAACATGATATTGATTATATAATTTATCGTGATAAATTGAGGGATGAGATAAATGAATTAAAAGACAAGATTAATAGAATTATTAATAATGAAGATTTAAATAAATATTATTTAGAAGTAGGTACTTTATTACATAATTATTATGAAAATGTTGAAAATTCTAAAGTAAATGAAAATGATCATACTGAAAATTTTGAAGATAATCTTTTAAATTATGATAATGAAAGTTATTTTGATATTGGTGATGATATGATTATAAATAATGAAGATGAATTTAATAAAAATATAGAGACAGAACCTAAAAAGGAATTTAAAAGTGTATTGAATTTCTTTAATAGTACTAATGAAATTGAAAATAATATTAAACCAAATATATCATCTACAAATACATCAACAGCATATACTAGTACTAAAATAAGTGATTTTGTTAAAGAAGAATCAAAATTTAAAAAGAAAGATATATTGGATGAATATTTACAAAAAATTGATTCTAAATATATATCTAAAATTAAATATGATCAAACAATTTGTAAATGTCCTGATTGTAATACTGAAATGACATTATTTCCTTCAGATGGTATTCAAATATGTGAAAATTGTGGATATCAACAAAATATTTTTATTGAAAGTGATAAACCATCCTTTAAAGATCCTCCTATGGAAGTATGTTATTTTAGTTATCGTAGAATTAATCATTATAATGAATGGCTTGCACAAGTTCAAGCAAAAGAATCAACTGAAATTCCTAATGAAGTATATGATAAAATATTATTGGAAATTAAGAAAGAAAGAATACCTAATTTAGAAAAGTTAGATACTAAAAAGATTCGTCAATATTTGAAACGTTTAAAATTAAATAAATATTATGATCATGCAGCACATATATTATATCAAATTAATGGTGTTCAACCACTTAATATGACTAAAGAATTAGAAGAAAAATTACGATTAATGTTTAAAGAAATTCAAGCACCTTTTATGGAGGTTTGTCCTAAATCTCGTAAAAACTTTTTAAATTATGCTTATGTTTTACATAAATTTGTAGAATTACTTGGTTTAGATGAATATAAAGTGTATTTTCCTTTATTAAAAGATAGAGAAAAGTTACATCAAACAGATATGATTTGGAAAAAAATATGTGAAAAACTTGGATGGCATTTTATTAAATCAATATAATTTATTATTTTGTAATAAATAACTATAAATAAATTATTTATAGTTATAAATAAGTATAATAATAATATTTTTTAATCTAAATATTATTATTAATTGATGAATGAAACCGAAATATTTATATATTGTGGTGGTAAATGTGGTAGTTCTACATTAGAAAAAACTTTTAAAGATAATAACTTTAAAACTGAAAAAATACATTCTAATAATGAATTTAAATATACAAGAAAGATAAATAAAGATGTATATGATGTTATTAATGAATGTAGGAAAAAAAGAATAATTTATATAATAGATGTTTATAGAACACCTATTGAAAGAAAAATATCATCTTTTTTTGAAAATATAGATAAACATTTACCAAATTATAAAAAAATGTCAATTGATGAATTGATAAATATTTTCAATAAAGATTATTTAAATATACTAGAAGAATATCATCCTATAAATGAAATCATGGATAAATTTAAACATCCAAGAATTATAAAATATAATTCAAATAAAAAATATATGGCTATTTTTCGTGATAATATATTTTATTTGAAATTAAGATTTTGTGATATTAAAGAATGGGATACTATTTTATCTATTGTTTTTAATAAATCTATCAAAATATCTTCAAATAATAATACTGAAACTAAAGAAATTTTCAAATTATATACTGATTTTAAGGAAAAATATAAAGTTCCTAGAAATTATTTGGACAATATGATTATTAATGATAAGGAATTTAATATATATAATACTATTGATGAACAACAACAATACTATTCAAAATGGTTAAAAAAATCAATTTAAATAGAAAAATATGATAAATTATTAATTATTATAAATAAATATGAATAAATTACAATAAAGGATCTTATATATTTGTTTTATAATAAGTCATATAAGGATAAGGATAACTACTATAAAATTTATAAGGATACATATAAGGATTTCTATATATGGGATATCTGTAAAAAGTCAATGGATCAGCACCACTATCCATATAATTAAATGGACCATATGAATATGTTTCAAATTTTTCAATGATTGATTTATCATTAAAGTCATTATTTGATTTATTATTTACCAATATTAATATAATAATAATAACAATTAATATAATTAATAATATATGCATTTATTCTATAAAATAGTATTATATTTTTTTTATAGTTTTATTATATATAATGTTTTCAATAATTTATTTAATATTATCTTTTTTGATAGTTTTTGTATTTTATATAATATTTGTTAAACTATTTATTAAACCATTAGTTACAGTAAATGTTGATTGTAAATATCGTCGTTATGGTTGTTGTGAAGATAAATTAACACCTAAATTGGATCCATTTGGTTCAAATTGTAGAGGATTTTAAGGTGTTTTAGTTTTAATGGTTACACCAAATACACCAAATAATATAATTGAACTTAATATTATTGTTATTATCATATATATTGCACTTAAACCTATACCACCTTTATTTTTATCTAATAAGAAATATAATAAACCAGATGCTATAAATTTGTTATCTGATAAATCATTACTACTATTGTTTTCACTAATAAATGATTTAGAGAATATATTTTCATAACCACACATTCCTAATATTGTTTTTAATTCTTCAACACCAAATAATCCCCATGATGGTGTATAATCTTTTATATTATCTAGTTCTTTAATTAAATTATCACTATAATTTGTTTTAGAACTATTTTTTGTAATATTATATATTATTAATGTTCCAACATATCTTAAAAATCTTAATAATATCATAAATATTGGATATATTGGGAAAAATAATAAACCAACTGTTATATTTATAACCCATAATATAGGAATTACTAATATTGCAGATGAACCCAATAATCCTTTAATAAATGAACTTATAAAACTGACATTTCCAGATGATTTATTATGTTTATTATAATAGAAATATAATATTGATAATATAAATATAATAAGTCCTGTTCCAAAATATATTGCTCTAGTTTTATTATTATGTGTTTGGTTAGATGTTATTGTAGAAAAATCTTCATTATTTTCTATAGGTGATTTATCTATAAATAATTTTAATCTTGTATTATGTATATTCATAATATTTGTATCTTTTGCAGTATTATAATATGGTATATATGCATATAATACATATACTAATAATGCAATTATAATCATTATAGTAATAATTAATGCAGTATATATATAACTATTAAATGATGATTTTTTAATTGTAAATAATACTCCAATAAAACCATATATTAATAATATAAATAATGTTAATGTAATATAATCAATTTGTTTATCATTTTCAGTAATATCATTATTTTTAATTCCTTCAGCATTCTGTGTAATTTCATATTTATTTAAATCTTCTAAATTCCATTTACTAATTTGATTATATGTAATTGCTAATATTAACATTGGTACTGATATACCTGATAATAATCCAATCCAATATGCGACTGCTGTACTACTATCTTTTTGAATACTATTTATAACATTTGCACATACATCAAATGAACTAAAAAATCCACTTACTAAATAATACATAGTAAGGGTAAATAAAATTATTAATGGTATTTTCATTCTTGGAGGAAATAATTCAAATATAGTATAAATACTATTATTATTAGATGTTAAAAAATCAAAAGATGAATATTGTCTATTTCTTGCTGTAACTAATTGACACGATAAATATTTAATTTGATTAATTAAATCATTAGGATCTGTTGATTTTATATTATTATTATTTGTATTTGCAATTGCAGAATCAAATAATCCATTTTGTACTAAATAATATGGTATATCTAATTTATTTTTTTTAGTATTTTCTGGTAAAATACAATTATTAGTTCCATCGCATTTAGGAATATTTTTAAATAATCCATTTCCAGTAACTGTAGTTTGACAAGATCTTAAATTAGTATTTAAAGTATCAAATGAATTATAATTTAATCCTCCCTTTTTTGCTAGATTTTCATCAACATTATAATATCCAACAGGGGGTAATTTAGGAATACCATCAATATTTATATTTTTACTATTTAATATATTCATATACTAATAATATATAATATTTTTTTACTTTAATTTATTTTATTATATTATAATTTTTCATATTATAATATAATTTTTTTCATATTATAATATAATTTATTTCATATAATTTATTTCATATAATTTATTTCATATAATTTATTTCATATAATTTATTTCATATAATTTATTTCATATAATTTATTGTAAAAATTACAAGTATTATTATTGCTAATATTATTATAAATGCTATAATAAATTTAATATTAAATAATAATAATGATCCTTCAGTATTATAAGTATATAAATTACCTAATATATTTATTATAAATATACATTGATATATTATATTATGCCATGATGGTGACATTGACATTCCAAAATTTATATTATTATACATATATAGTATTGGTGTTAATATAATGAAGGATAATATTGAATAAAATATATTTATAATATCAGTACTATTTGTTTCAATATCTTTATTTTTAAGTTCATTATATTTATTTTCAAAATATAATGTGTCTTGTCCCATTGAAAAATATTTCCATATAATTGAATTACCAGATGACATATCATTAATAAAGTTTATTAATCCACCTGTTTCAGTTATTATATATCTAGTCATTAATATTGGACTTCCAATTGGTTTTCCTAATAATAACCATCCTGATAATAATTTTAATATAAATTTAAATATATTATTAGATTTAGATTGTATATTTTTACTGATCCATGAGAAACTAAATATATTATTAAATGAACCAAATAATAATCCATCCTTTGATAATATTATATCATTAAAATTATTAATAAATTCATTTACAGTATTTTTTAAAAATACTTTATGTATTGTTGGAATATTATTATCTGTTAATAATGCTTCTTTTGCTAATTCAATAGTGTTTTCATGTATTGGATTTTTATGTAATTTAATAGATAAAGTATTTTGAAGTTGATCTACTAATTTATTTAATTTTTCTTTTTCTTCATATGGTAAATCTTCATTTTCTTCTATTAATATTTTAATATCATTATATTCTTTTATATTTGATATATTAGCACTTGATAATTTTAATAATTTATTTATAGTTTTAAATATTTTATTTTTAGTCAAATTTTTTATAATAGTATTATTTTCAACATCATTTAATAAATTAAATGTTGGATTATACATTTTAATTAATTCATCAAAAATTCTTAATAAAGTTTTTATTGTCTTATCATATGTATAATCATCTAATTTATGATCTGATAATAATTTTTCAGCAATAATATCTGGATTAATTTCATTTGGTAATATATAGTTAGATTGACAACAAAATATAGAAGTCGATGAATCATTTGTACCTATTAGAGGAAACAAATTTATTTTATCATTATTTATTACATTACCCATAAAATTTCCAAATAGATATAATATTAAAACACTTATTAAAGGTGATATTATATTAGTAACTACATCTATAATTTTATTATTATTATTATAATTTTCTATTTCAAATGATGTTAAATAACTATATAATAAACTTGGTTTCATACTTAAATTATATTTAATAGTGATTTGATAACATGCTTCTTCTAATAATAAATTATAAGGTGTATATTTAGAGTTTGTTTTAATAATGGCTTTATTTGTAGTTGTTATTAATAACTTTAATTTAGTGAAATAACTGATTAATATATATGATAGAATAGCACTTATGAAAAAAAGAGATATATGATTTAATTTATTTAATACAACAAAAAATACTACATAAATAATAAATGTTAAAAATATAAATATGAAATGAATATTATAATTGAATGGAGAATATAAATTTTTAACTTTATATAATAATGTTATAAATGAAATTATACCAATTGATAATCCAGTAAAACCTAATTTATAAAATCTAGGATAGAAATAATAAAATGGTATTAATAATCCTATAAATGAAATCATAATAGATGTATAATTGGATGTATTTGTAAATATATTTTCATAAAAATAACTAGAGTTTATTTTATTCAAGTATTCTGTTGTTATTTTATTATTATTTGGATCTAAATGAGTATTATTTGAATTAATTTTTACATATGCAATTAACTCATTTATTGATATAGATGAAGGATTTTGCCTAAGTTTATTTTCAATGTTATTTATATTTATATTTGTTTTTTTACTCATATCTATAAATGAAATAGATTAAAAATATTACTAAATATTTTTAATATAAATAAATCTAATGTTGTTTTTTAGTTTTAACCAATTCTTAATCCTGCAAAATGAGATCCAATACCGAAACCTGTACCTAATCTTGCTGCATTAGATACTTGAGGAGTATACATGTCTAAAATTGCAAAGACGACAGCGGCAGTAATTGCAATGATAATAATTTCATCCATTGATAATTTTGATTTAGCAGTAAAATAGCATGCGGCACCGACAGCAATACCTTCAAAAAAGTATTTTAATACTCTTGTAATTATTTCTGAAAAGTCAATATCCATATTCATTTCTATATTATTTACATTAGAGAATTATTTTTATTTAAATAATTAATTATTAAATTAATTATAAATTATTTAATAAATAAATAATTATTTAAATAATTAATTATTATACTTAAAGATAAGATACATAAAATATAATATATAAAATGAGTGCGCAAGATATTAAAGAAGATTTTTTAGAGGTTGATCCTAAGATACCTGGACAAAACTATGTTTGTTTGTCATTTGTTTCACCTGAAAAGATTTTGAAGCAAAAGGAATTATTTTTTGTAACTAAATTTTTAGAATGTTTATTTAATGATAATGAAAGAGGAACAGTTGATGTAAGAGAAAAGATGATGAATAAGGAGTTTCAATTTACTTATGATGAAATTGCCAAGTTATATGGTGATTGGTTATATAGTAAAAGTGATGATTTAGAATCACAATTCTTTGAAAAGAATGATTATCATACAAGTATGAGAGCATTAAAAGTTAGAGGTGTTTATGATACACATAAGGAAGCAGGTATTAGAGCACAAGTATTAAGAAAGAAGGATCCTTCATTCAATGTATTTGTTGGACAAGTTGGTTATTGGTTACCTTGGGATCCAGAATGTGATGGAGTACCTGAACAAGAATATCAAGAGAACCAATTGAATGAATTGGTTAAGAAGTACAAGGAGAACTTGAATAATAGAGATGATTTATATGACCAAATGAAGAATGAAAGAATTGAAAAGGCTAATAAGGAAGTTGCTGCCAGAAAGGAACTTCTTAAGGCACAAAGTGAAATGAAGGTTCCTGATAATAATACTCAAGAGGATACTAAGAACATTGAAGAATTAAGAACAATTGTAGATGAAACTAATAAGTTATATTATGATAATCTTAAGAAGAATCAAGAACAACAACAATCACAACAAAACAATGATCAAGTAACTCCTGAAAGTACTGAATCTACTGAAAAGGTTACTGAAGTATCTAATCAAATGGAAGCATTAGAAACAAGTGATCCATGGTTAGAACGAAAGCAAAAGAGTGATTGATAAATCAATTAATGATATTTATATACAATTACTTTATATAAATAATATATAATAATATATAATAATTATTAAGTTAATAATTATTATAATATACTATATACATAATATAATATATAATATATATTTTATTTAACGTCTCATAACAATAAATGGAAAACGTCTTCTATTTCCTCTTAACATATTAGGACGACGAACTGGTTTAACAACATTTAAAGGTTGAATTTGTGGTTGAACTGGTGTTGGAATACCTGCAATATTATTTAATTGATTCAATCTTTTTTGTTGGTTTAATCTATTTTGAATATTTTGTCTATTTCTATACATTTGCATGTAATTTACGTTTTTTCTACCGCATCCACACATATTAATATAATATAGTATTATATTTATTTTATAAATTTATAAAAAATAAATATATATAAAATATATAATGAATAAAATTAATAAACTAAATATTAGATTTAATGAAATAAATAAAATATTTAATGATAAAGTTCATGAAATATCTGAAAATATTAAAATATTAAATGAAAAAGAACAACAAATGAATAATTTTAAAAGAGATTTTGAAAGAATTATACAAGATATGATAAATTATAATACATTACTACTTGATATAATTATAAGTAATAGTAATAATGATCCAATAAAATTTAATAATATTTATAGATCATTAAAATCACATTTTATAACTATATCTAAAACTATACAGAATATTGATAATATTAGTGCTATAAATAAACAAAAAATAAATAATTATGAAAATATAAATATAAATATTATGAATGAAAATGAAAAAAATGAATATATAAAATCAAATTATGCTATATTTAAAGATATATTTTCCAAATATATGACAAATATATCTTTAAATATAGCAAATTGTATGAATTTAATTGTGGAATTAAATAAAATATTTAAAAAATTAAAAATTACAATTAAATGTATATCAAATATTATTGATACAAATAATGTTAAATATAATCTTACACAAATACAAGAAATATATGAAAGTACTTTAAAAACATTTAAAGAAATTGTTAAACAATGTAGTAATATAAAAAACAATTTTATTGGAAGTAAAAAAAGAATAAATGAAAAGATAAGTGAAATTAATAAATCGGTAGAATTAATTAATTTAATACAAAATAATAATGAAAGTAAGCCTAAATCAATAACTACTATGAAAAAATCTAAAAAAAGTAAAAGAATAAATGCAAGTGTAATAACAAATGAAAATACAAGTGCAAGTGTAATAACAAATGAAAATACAAGTGCAAGTGCAAACACAAATATAAATGTAAATGAAACAGAAGAAAAGGATTTTATAAATTTAACACAAAATGATTTGCAAAATATGCTTCCATCATTTTCAAATAATATAAGAAATGCTTTAGGTAATTTTATTACAGTTCAACGTGAAAAAAGATATAAAAATCTTACACAAATTTTTAATATTAATTTATTGAGACAACAATATGGAAATCGAAATCGAAATCCTCCAACAAATATTCCAGATGAAATTTCTATGATATTATCTTTATATACTGCAGAACCATATAATTATCAATATTCAATTGAATTTAATGAGAGAACAAATAGTTTATTTATAAAAATATTACATAATGGAATACAAATTATACATTTATCATTACATGCAAATAAAATAGAATACAATAATGCAACAATACATATAAGAAATAATAGAACACAATTACATTATAATTGTGTAATTAAAATTAAAGATGGTATAATAAGATTAGTTTCAAATGATTTTAATGTATTTGGTAATAATTCACAAAATATACTAAATTTTTTTAGTGATATATTAAATGAAATATATGTAGAACAACAGCAACATTAAATAATGCAAATTATGTTACTTTAATCTTCATAAACAATTGGTTTTCTTAAGTCATTGTGTGGTATATCTGTAAAATTATTGTCTGTTGAATTTTGTAAATTTATTTTATTAGGATTATAAACGGCAAATTGTGATTCCAAATTATCAAATCCATAAATTCCATTTATACTACCTCCATTCATTGGTAATTCATTCTTATATTTCCATGTATCAGGTAATTTAGTTGGTTCTCTTCCAAATTCAGTTAATTTACATGGTTCTTGTATTATATTACTATTACAAGATGAAGTAGTTTTATTTAAATCATTATAATTTTGTAATGTTGTTAATGAAGTTGATTTCAATGAGTCTTCATCTAAACTGTCATAATTTATATTGTAAAATTTCTTTGTATCTGCAACATTTGATTCAAAATTTGGTACATTATTATTACTTAAAAAAGTATTGGATGGTTCTACTGGATAAGTGTTTTTAGTTTCAAATTTATTATTATTACTATCAGGTATATCATGTTGTATATATTTTAACATTTTTTTCTTAAATTCATCATCTTCATTTTCTGTTAAAAATTTAATACTACTTGTGTCATCAGTAAATTGTTCTATATTATTACTATTTATTTTTGTCATTATTTTATTATATTCATTACCATTACCAATATTATATGAATAATCTAAATTTAATATAATTATATGAATAATAAATATAATTATTAGACTATTTATTACAATTCTAATATTCATTTATATATTATATATATATAAATTTTATATATAAATATATACTATTATATAAATTTATATAATAATTCAAGTTAAATTATTATATTTATTTTAATTAAAATTAAAAATTGATTTATAAAAAATAATAATATATAAAATGGTATTAAAGTAAGTATTAATATATATATTTAAATATAAATGACTACAACAAGACAAATTTGTATAAATAAATTTAATTCATTATTAGATAATATTAAATTATCAGAAGATATTGAAAATAGTATTTATGATTATACATTAAAAAAGGCTGAAGTACAAGGTATTGAAATTGATTTTACTAATAATTATTTTAAGCGTATATATGTTAATAAGGTAATGACATTATATAATAATTTAGATATAAATTCATATGTTAAAGACATTAGTTTTTTAGATAGATTACTAAAAGGTGAATTTGATGTGAAAAATATTGCATTTATGACACCACAAGAAATTAATATAGAACATTGGAAAAAGCAAATTGATAGACAAAATGCTAATGATGAATTTTTATATTCACGTTCTATTGGTATAAAAACAAATGAATATAAGTGTGCAAGATGTAAAAAGCGTGAATGTTCTTATTACCAATTACAAGTTCGTTCTAGTGATGAACCTATGACTACATATATTAATTGTTTAAATTGTGGTCATAAATGGGACTTTAATTAAATATTTGATTAAATTTATTCAATAATATTTAATAATATTTAATAATATTTAATAATATTTAATAATATTTAATAATGTTTAATAAAAAATGATTTATAATAAACTATACTATTTATATTATATAATTTTATAATATAAATTACATAATATATAACATATAAAATATACTACATATATATAATATTTAATTATATAACTATTTATGATATATAATATCACATAATATGAAAGATATAAAAATAAAACTTATGAAATGTGCTATGTGTTCTGATTTTACAGAATTTAAAAAAATATATTATGAAAATAAAAGAGGATGGATATTATTATGTGATATATTTATATATTCATGTGATACAATGAATATAAATTTATTGGAAATGTTATATGAAATATTTGAAAATATGGATAAATCAATAAGTAGATATAATCAACCAAAAATATTCTATAAAAGTATATTATATAATAATACATTATTTTACAATAAATTACTATCATATGAAGGTTGTTTATATATATATAATAATAATATAAATGATTTGATTGACTATACTATAACAGAAAGGTGTCATTTTAATCCAATCTTGCAATTACTGAAAAATGATGACATTAAACAATGTATTCAAATGATTACTGAAGATGCAATTATTTCATATAATGAAAATGTAATGAGAATTAAAGATAATGAATATATGAATAATAATAATGTATATATGGTTTATCAATCTACTGATAATGTTACTGAATATATACCATTAAGTGTAAAAGACGATCAATACATAAAATTTTTACAAACTTTAATTGATATGTAGTAATATATTTACATATATAATTTACATATAATTTATATATATAATTACATATATATTTCAATATAATATAAAGACATATTACTATATTTATAATATAAATGGATACAAAAACTATTATTATAATCGTATTAATATGTTTATCAATTATCATTGGTAGTTATTTTATATATAATAAATATTTCAATAAAACACCATTATTAATAAATAATGACACAAGTAATATGACAAATACCAATGAAGAATTAAATACAAATATTGAGACATATAAAGATAATGATAATCAAACAGATACAAAAATTGAAACAGATATAAATAATACAGAATTATATCCATATTTTGATATTACTATAAATGATATACCAGAAGGTAGAATTATAATACAATTATTTGATGATGAAGTACCTAAAACATGTAAAAACTTTAGATATTTATGTACACATGGAATGTTTGATAAAACAAAACCATCATATCAAGATTCAGTATTTCATAGAGTAATTAAGGATTTTATGATACAAGGAGGTGATTTTACACAAGGTGATGGTACAGGTGGTTTTAGTATGTATGGTAATAAATTTAATGATGAAAGTTTTGAATTGAAACATAATCAGCCCGGATTATTATCAATGGCTAATTCTGGAGCAAATACTAATGGATCACAATTTTTCATAACTACAAAAGAAACACCATGGTTAGACAATAAACATGTAGTATTTGGAATAGTATATAAAGGATTTGATATTGTAAAAAAAATAGAGAATTTAGAAACAGATAGTAGTGATAGACCATTATATGAAGTTAAAATAAGTAAATGTGGGCTATTAAAGGATGTATAAATTTAAAATAAAAAAATGAAATATTTTTTCAAAAGATAATATTATAAATAATAAATACTATACATTTAATAATATATATTGATAATTATACTTATATTCAATACCTAAAAATGAATACTGAATACAGATATCAATCATATTTACCTAATTTTAGATATAAAAATGGAAAGATAATTTTTAAATTACAAAATCCTATAAAAATGGATATATTAGATAAAACTGTATGGGTAAATGATATTGAAATTCCTAATATGAAATATTATGATAGAATTAATTATTATCATGGTTCAGTTAGTTATCAGATAGTAAATCTTGAAACAGATAAGGGATTGAAAATTAATATATGTAGTAATAAAAAATTAAATATTGATTGTATTGTAGATATTATTAAAACTATTGAGTCTAATGTTTTAGATATATATTATTCATGTGATGATTATGAATATGTTGATGATAGTCATAAAAATAAATATAATTTATACAAAATAGACTCTAAAACAGATGATGATTGGTAAATATTTATGTTTATGTTTATGTTTATATATATATTTCAATAATAAACTATTTACAATATTAAACTATTTTCAATAATTTAATTATAAATTTATTATATAATATTATTATATAATGAATAAAACAATTGAAGTTAAGAGTTATAACTCTTTATATTATAATTTAATTATTTTAGCAACAATTATTGCTATATTTTCATTAGTACCAATTATTTTTGAGATTATTCAACAAAAAATAACTTCAAATATACCATATGTCAGTTTAATTTGTATTATTGTAACATTATTAATTTTTATGTATATATCTATTGTTAAAAAATATTATTTACATTTATTTTTATATACATTTGGATTTTTATGTGCATCAATAATAATATTTTTAAAAAGACAATATGATCATAAAAATGTCTATATAAATAAAACAAAAATACATCATTCATAATTAAATATAATTAAATATAATTTAATAATATATGTATATATTTATATATATAAATATAATATATTATATCTATATAACAAAATGGAATATAAAAGACTAACAGATATATTTTTTGAAGTATATTCGAAAGTAAATTACATATTATTGTCTGAAAAAACAATAAAAATAGAAAACATAAGTATAATAGGAAAAAATCAAATAATAATGGAAACAAAAAAATTATTGAAAGAATTACAAAAAGTAAATAAAGAAAGAATATTATTACAAGGATTAATAGATAAAAATTATACGGATTTAAAAAAATTAAGAGATATATTATTAGGTATAAAAACAAATGAAGGTAGGAGTATATTAGATAAAATATTTACAAAAATATTAAAATTTGATACTCATATGCCATTAGGTATTACAATAGTATTTGAAAATTATATAAAAGGAATAACATATTTCAGTAATGAAAAAGAAAATAAAAATCAAATACCAATTTATCATAGAGCATCAAGTTGCGGAAATAAAAAAAAAGATTTTAGAGATTTATTGAAAAATAGTTCAATAAATGAAGAAACTAAAAAAAATCATATAAAAAAATGTTATTTGGAAAGACTTATATATGATGATATGTATAGAGAAATGTCATTTCATTTTCCAGCAGAATTTAAAAATCAAGAATTAAAACAAAATAAAGGTCATCAACATCAATTGACAGAAAGATCTAAAAATTATTATAATTATTATTTAGATGAAAAAATAAAGATAGAAATATTATATGATAATAATTTTCCAATAATATTAACTATAATTTATATAAAAGGTACTGATATAATAAAAACAGAACGTTATTTAAAAACAACATATATTGATGATTATGGTAATACACAATATAGTCAAAATGTATATTGTACAATAATAGAAAATGGAATAGAAACAAACAAAATTCAACAATTTTAGATAACAAATTTAATTTTTATATAAAAGTAATTCATATAATGAATTATCACCATATATAATATAACTTGATTTTTTACATATATGTATATTTTCCAAATGATATTTCATATATTTTATTTTTGATATAATATTTGATAAAGATAATACATTACCTATATTATTATCAGTAAATTGTCTAATATATCCTCGTATAATATTTTTATAATAAATAATTGATTCATCATCATTTGATAAACTAGTATATATATAAATATGTGTTTCATTAATATTATTTAATTTACGTATATTTATTAATATATTTACTAGATAGTCAATTGAATATAAATGAAATAATATTATATAATGAATTTTTGCATCAATCTTTTTCAAGTTATTTTTAGAATTCATTATAACATGTATTTTATCTTCATTCTCTTCACCTTTAATATTATTATTTAATTTATCATATAAATTTATGTCTTTATTATCAATTATTAAATATATATTTAAATTTTTAATTTTAATCAAATGATTGAAATTATCTAATGGATTATAGTAATTATGTAAAAATAATAATATATTGTCATTTGTATTTGTTTTTGATAATATATTTTCAATAATATTATTATAATAATTATTCATATCTATGTTATTTATAATATAATTATATATTATATATTATAAATTATAAAAATAATATATTTATATATGTATATTATATATAAATATGGATTTTGATAAATTAATTACCAAAAAATTCATTATTACATTTATTGTTACATTTATTATATTATATATTTTTTGTAGTTTTATATCATTTTTAGGTCAATGGCCTGTATTAATTATAATAACATTTTGTATTACATATTATTTGAATAGAAATTCACCATTAGAAATATCTTAATAAATTATTTATATTAAATATATATTAAATATTTATATCAACATCTATATAAACATCCATATCAGTATTTGGTTTTTTAATATTTTTTAATATCATTTAAACATTGATTTAATATTTGTATAAATAATTCAAATGTTTCATCAATAACCTTATATATTTCATTTAATTTATTATCATTTAATTTATTATCATTTAATTTAATTTTTAATGATAATTCATTTTTTAAAGGGTGTTCAATAACATAACCTGCATAAAATACTTTAGGATTTAATGACAGATATTTTTGTAAAGGTACTCCTAATGTTTCATTTACATTTTGAATAGTGAATATATAAAAATCATTTTTATCTATTACGTATTCAATGTTTTGAAAGTCATTTTTAACAAATGTATATTTATCAATTAATATTTGAATACCCATCTGTAAAATTTCAATACATTCATAATTTCCAATAGATTCATAATAAAATTGATATACAGTTGGCTCTCCTAATTCATTTTTTTCATAATATCTTTGATTTTCTTGTGTCATGAATACTTGTTTTGTATGTTCATCCATATCAGCAATTAATTCTTGAATTTTAGCATCATCTTGTTTAAATTGATATGCACATGCAGATACAGGTGAATTACCAGCACCACTCTTTTCAGAAGTACTTTTCATTAATTTACAATCAAATGATATTTTTCCTCCATTAATTATTTTAGAAAATAATATATTTGGATATTTACAAATAGTATTGATATCAATAGTTTCATCTGTTAAAATATTTTTACAGAAAAAATCACTTACATATACACTCATTATATTATCATCATTATTTTCCTTCTTACATGAAATTACTAAATTATCATAATCAAAATCCTTTAAATTAGATACTATTGGAATTAATGCTAAACGATCAATTAAAAATTCATTTTGTAATATATCAGTTTCTTTATATGAATCATAGAAATTAACACTATTCTTATTAATACTATATGTTTCTAAATTAGCGATAATAGTTCTACGTAAAGCATTTGCTAAACCAATTTTTACAGGAAATTCAGGAGTATTAAATACATCAAATGTAATAATATTATTATCTATCTTTAAATTTGAAATTACCGACATTTTAAATATATATATAATATGTTAAGTTATTATATTTTTATATTAAAATATTTATAATATTAAATATAAATCAATTTTTTTATATTATAAATATTTTTATAAAAAAATGACACTATTAAATATATAAAATAAATTATACTTTAATATATTATCTAATATATTTATCAGTTTGAATAAACATATTTACTGTTTCAAATTACTCGTTGCTGTGTATTTATTTATTGTAATTATATACTAATAACAATGGATAAATTATTGAGTCTTCCAGATCTTCCTGAAGGATGTGGTGTTGGTGATAAAATAAAATTCAATGAAGAATTAAAATTTGACTTATGTGTTGTTGTAAATGATAATAATAGATATTATCTAAAATATTTAGGATCTCCTATTGCATTAAAGGTTATTACAATGGCAGGATCCAGTCAATATTCTATTTTGGGTCAATATGATATATATGAAATTGTTGAATTAACCTTTTCAGAATACGATGAGCCAATAATGATTAGTACTGAAAATGGTAATATTAAAATTCACAAAATATCAAATATTGATAATCAAGAATATTATCGTGATATGAATAACAAACAACAAGCTATAGAAGAATCTTATATACATCCTAGTGTTATTGCGTTTAAACCGATAATCAGTGAAATTGAACAAAATTTGAAAGATACTGCTCAATATTATCAAAATAAAAGAAATGAAATAAATAGATTAATAAATAGTGTTAATACACCAGAATTAATAAATGCTCGTGAAAATATAATAAATGCTAAAGAGCAAGTTGAAATACAAACAAAACATTTGGGAGATTTACAAACTATATATAATGATAGATTTGTACATTTTCCAACATTTTTTACTGAAGATAATGATATACAATCAATAAAACAAAGATGCAAAAAAAATAATAAATTAATGGAATATGCCATTGAAAAAGCATCATTTTGTAAAATGGATTGCGAATATTATGAAAATCAAATTAAAAGTTTAAATAAAATAATAGAAGAATTAATACATAAAGATAATCCAAGATATTTACCAATTATTAAAGAACATAACAATAAAATAGAAGAATATAATAAAGAACTATGTAGGATTAATAATAAACTAGTATTATATAATAATAATGTAATTAAAACAACAGATGAATATAATATATCAAAACTTGATTTAGAACAAGCAGAACAACATTATGAAACACATAAAAATGAAATGAGAAAAAATTTCGATAAACTATGTGATACAATGTTAAATAATATTAATGAGGCTAAACTTTTATTAAGTGAATTAATAGAAAAACATGCACATATGATAGAAATTGAAAAAACACTTCGTAATAATGATCCTACAGTTAATGAATTAAAACAAGCGTTAATTGATCATGAAAATGAAAGGAAACAAATGAATGAAGTTTTAAGACATCATTGTGCAGAAAAAGAGAGAATTCGAAATGAAATATATAATGAAATATTATGTAGAATAAAGACACAAAAATAATTTATTTCAATTAATAGTTTTATTGCGAAATCTTTGTTTCATCATTATATTGCTATGTTTACTATATTTATGTATTACTATATTACTATATTACTATATTACTATATTACTATATTACTATA
>JACCEB010009623.1_pt1 | contig 25945 bp, 26 predicted proteins | sample 7454761 | NCBI WGS metagenome assembly JACCEB01 (sample SAMN15323454, study PRJNA562643) | freshwater metagenome | isolation source: river surface water | place: USA:Blue River Watershed | collected 2017-08-18
CGCCCGAGGCCACGCTGGCAGTGGCCGACAAGGTGATGCCCGGGTTTGGCGAGCAAATGCGGCAGATCAGCCTGCGCTTCGTGCCCACCGCCATCCTCTCGCGCCAGGTGGCGGTGATCCGGGGCCAGAGCCTGATCATCAACCTGCCCGGACAGCCCAAGTCCATCCAGGAGACGCTGGAGGGCCTGCGTGACGTGGAGGGCCGCACCGAGGTGCCGGGCATCTTCGCCGCGGTGCCCTATTGCATCGACCTGATCGGCGGGCCGTACCTGGAGACCGACGCGCAGGTGTGTGCGGCGTTTCGGCCCAAGAGCGCGCTGCGGCCAACGCGGACGGCCTGAGCAGGGTCCGCGCCCGCAGCCAGGCCGTCGCGGCTCGCCGCGTCAGTTGGTCTTGCTCAAACCGCTGCCCCGAACGGCGGCCGCCCAACGCGCCAATTCCGACTTCACGAAGGCCTGCGCCTGCTGCGGCGTGCCGCCGGACGGCAGGCTGCCATCGGAAATGATGCGGCCGATGACGGCAGGTTGCGACAAGGCCTTTTGCACCTCGGCGTTGATGCGGGCCACCACCTCTGGCGGGGTGCCAGCCGGCGCCACCAGCACCTTGGACTCGCTGGCCTCGAAGCCTGCAAAGCCCGCTTCCACCATGGTGGGCACTTCCGGCAGCAGCGGCAGGCGCTTGGCCGACGTCACCGCCAGCGCGCGCAGGCGTCCGCCCTGGATCAGGGGCAAGGCCGCCGGCGGCGTGGAGAACATGCCATCGGTCTGGCCTGCGGCCAGGTCCTGGATGGCGGGCGCCGTGCCCTTGTACGGCACGGGCGTGAAACGCGCGCCCAGAGTCTGGCCGAACATTTCGCCCACCAGCTGGCCCACCGTGCCCTGGCCACCGGTGGCCAGCGTCAGCGGGCGCGTCTTGTGCGCGGCAACCAGGTCGGCCACCGAATTGAAAGGCGAGTCAGCCCGCACCACCAGCACCACCGGCTGCGAGGACACCGTGGCCACCGAGGTGTAGTCACGCAGCACGTCGTAGGGCAGCTTCTGGAACAACTCGGGGTTGATGGACAGCGTGGCGGTCAGGCCCATGCCCAGGGTGTAGCCGTCGGGCTTGGCCTTGGCGACGAAGTCGGCGCCGATGATGCCGCTGGCCCCGGCCTTGTTGTCGACCACCACCGTCCAGCCAGCGTTTTGCGTGATCGCATTGGCCACGATGCGCGCCATGAGGTCCGTGCCGCCACCGGGCGCGGCCGGCACCACGATGCGCACCGGCCGGTTGGGAAAACTGGCAGCCGCCGGGGCGGCCTGCGCCCAGGCACCGCTGGCCATCCAGGCCAAGGCACACGCCCATGCGGGAGCGGACAGCGCTGCCAGGAAATGCTTGCGTTTGATCATCGGAGTCTCCAGTCCTTCTCGTTCACATCATGGGTTGTCGTGGGCCGTAGCGGGTGACCAGATCCAGGGCCGGGCCTGGCGGTCGGCCTGCTGGAAGGCGTCGATCTGTGCCTGGCGGCGCAGGGTGAGGCCAATCGCATCGAGACCGGCGAGCATCATCTCGCGCTCGCTGGCCGGCATGGTGATCGGCCAGCCGCGGCCGTCGTCGCAGCGCAGCGCCAATGTCTCGAGGTCGACCTCGACCTCGAGAGTGCCTGCCGCGGCCTCAAGGGCCAGGGCCTCGAGGTCTTCACGCGGCAAGGTCACTGGCACGAGGCCATTGCGGTAGCAGTTGGCCTGGAAGATGGCGCCGAAGCTCGCTGCCAGCACGCCGCGAAAGCCGAACTGCCGCAGCGCCCAGGCGGCCTGCTCGCGCGAAGAGCCGCTGCCGAAATTGGCGCCCGCCACCAGGAAGCGGGCCTGGCGAAACGGTGGCTGGTTGAGGATGAAGTCGGGGTTTTCGCGCCGCACGCCCGCGTCGCTGGGCTCGGCGGGCAGGTAGCGCCAGGGCGCCAGCAGCTTGTCGCCGTAGCCCGCCTTGCCCGGCGTGGTCATCTCGCGCGAGGGGATGATGAGGTCGGTGTCGATGTTGTCACGCATCAAGGGCGCCAGGAGCCCGCGTTCGCACTGGTATTGCTCCATGCTCAGCGTCCCTGCCCGCCTGCCATCGCCTGGGCGATCAGCGGCCGCGGGTCGGCGATGCAGCCCGCCAGCGCCGAGGCGGCCACGGTGACCGGGCTGGCCAGGTGGCTGCGCACGCCCGGCCCCTGGCGGCCCTCGAAATTGCGGTTGGTGCTGGAGATGACCCGGCGCGCCGGTCGGCCCGGGCGGTCGAAGCTGTCGCCACCCACGTAAAAGCACAGGGAGCAGCCGCTCTCGCGCCACTCGAAGCCAGCGGCCTGGAAGACCTCATGCAGCCCTTCAGCTTCGGCCGCGCGCTTGACCGCGGTGGAGCCGGGCACGACCCAGGCGGTCACGCCGGGCGCCACCTGGCGCCCGCGCACCACGGCAGCGGCTGCGCGCAGGTCGGGCAGGCGGCTGTTGGTGCAGGAGCCGATGAAGGCAGCGTCGATTGGCAGGCCCTGCAGCGGTTGGCCCGGTTGCAGGTCCATATAGGCCAGTGCGCGGGTCTGATCGGTTGCAGCGGAGGCCGCGACGCTCGCCCCCAACGGCACGCCGGCATCCACGCCAGCGACCTGACCGGGGTTGGTGCCCCAGGTGACCTGGGGGGCCAGCGCGGAGATGTCCAGCACCAGATGCCGGTCCCACGGCGCGCCAGGGTCGGAGGCGAGACCGCGCCAGTGCGTGACCGCCGCCTCCCACATCGCGCCGCTCGGGGCGAAGGGGCGCCCCTGCAGCCAGTCGAAGGTGACCGCGTCGGGCGCGACCAGCCCGGTCCAGGCGCCAAACTCGACCGCCATGTTGCACAGCGTGAGCCGGCCCTCCACGTCGAGGGCGCGCACCGCCTCGCCGCAGAACTCGATCGCATGGCCCTCACCGCCGGCGACGCCAAAGCGGCCGATCAGGGCCAGCGCCATGTCCTTGGCGCCCACCCCTGGCGCGAGCTGGCCGGTGAACTCAACCCGCATGGTGCGCGGACGCGCCCGCACCAGGGTCTGCGTGCCCACCGCATGCTCGCCCTCGGTGGTGCCAATTCCCCAGGCCAGCGCCCCAATGCCGCCGACGGTGCACGTATGGCTGTCACAGCACACGAGGGTGGTCCCGGGCAGTGCGATGCCCTGCTCGGGGCTGACCACATGCGAGATGCCCTGGCGCGGGTCGCCCAGATCGAACAGGCGCGTGCCTGCGGCCAGGGCGCCGCGACGAAAGTCCTCGATGAACGCGCGTCCGCCCTTGAACAGGGTGTCGTCGCTGCGCCCCGGGAGCGTGTCCACGATGTGGTCCATGGTGCCAAAGACCAGCCCGGGCTGGGCCACCGGCCGGCCAGCCTCGACCAGCGGGCCGAAGACGGCGCCGCCGGCGCGGTCATGCAGTACCACGCGGTCGATGTGCAAAAGGCTCTGGCCGGCCTCGAGCTCGGCGACCACATGCTGGTCCCAGATTTTTTCGATGATGGTGCGCGGCCGCTCGCCGACAAGAGCGGCCGGACGCATGGCGGACTGCGCGGAATCAGCCACGGCCACCGCCTGCGAATTCAGCCGGCGGGGGTTTGAGCCCAGAGAGAAAGCGTGCTTCCAGCGCGAACACCTCGTCGAATCCGGCCAATTGCTTGAGGTCGGCGAAGCTGGCCAGGCGCGCACCGGGCCCGCCGGCATAGCCATTGGCGCGCACCGCCGCCAGCGCGTCGCGCATAGCCTGGATGGACGCCATGAGCAGCGTGCCGGGCAGGCTGACGCGGGCAATGCCCATGGACTCCATCTCGGCAAAGGTGAAGGCCTCGGGCGACTTGCCGCCCTCGACCACATTGATCGCCACCGGTCCGCGGATACGTCGCACGGCCTCCGCGGCCAGCGCCTTGTCGCCCAGGCCGTCGACAAAGACCATGGTCGCACCCGCCTCCAGATAGGCATTGCCGCGGCGCACCACTTCTTCGATGCCGGCGGTGGCCAGAGCGTCGGTGCGGGCGTTGATGACGAAGTCGGGGTCGCGCCGCGCCTGCGCGCAGGCACGGATCTTGGCTACCGCCTCCTCGATCGGAATGACGGTCTTGCCGTCCAGGTGACCGCAGCGTTTGGGCATGACCTGGTCTTCGATGTTGATGCCGGCGCAGCCGATGCGCTCGAAGGCCTGCACCGCGTACCAGGCGTTGACCGCGTTGCCAAAGCCGGTGTCGCCGTCGGCCATGACCGGCAGCGTCGTGGCGTCAACGATGGCCTGCGTGGCCGCCACCATGTCGGACATGGCCAGGAAGCTGTAGTCCGGCAGGCCCAAACGGGTGACGGACATGCCAAAGCCCGAGCACTGCACCGCCTCGTAACCGGCCTGCTCGATGACGCGGGCCGAAATCGGGTCGTAGGCGCCTGGCATCAGCAGCAGGCGCGGGGCGACGATCAGTTCGCGAAGGCGGGTGGTCTTGTTCATGTGAGCTCGCCTGGGAATCGGTCAGCGGAAGGCCGGCAGGGCGAATTCCTGCAGATGCCCCGAGGGGTTGGCCTCGCGGCCCGGGTCGGCGGGCAGGTCGACGCCAAAGTGGCGCCTGAGGATGTCGCAGATCAGGTCGTAGCAAGACCCCATGCGCACCACCGACATGTCGGTGAAATTGATGATGGTCGAGGAGCGCTGGTACAGGTGGTAGCGGCGCAGGCCGTAATTGACCTGGATGTCGGCGATGGCGCGCAACTCCGGCTGCACGTCTTCCAGCAGGAACTTGGTGCCGGTGCCCGAGCGGTTAGCCGAGGAGCCGAAGACCGGGTGCAGGGCTTCGCGGCTCAGGCGACCGATGGCGGTGTGCATCTGGCCGCCATTGAGCAGCATGCCGATGGTGCCATTGGCGGTGCTGGCCTCGAACAGGGCGGGGTCGATCTTTTTCAGCAGCGGGTGCTCGGGGCGGTAGGGGGCGATCACGCCCATGGGCAGGTCATGGTCCACCGTCACGCACTCGATCATTTCCTGCTTGATGCGGGGCAGGTCGTGGATCTCGCGCTGGCCAATTTCGTCCGTGATGATCGCGTTGCGCTTGTGCGGGCCGCGGCCCTTGGTGACGTAGATGCGCTCGAGCGCCTCGGGCGATCCGCCCCAGATGCCGTAGCCCACGGTGTTGGGACAGATGGCGATGCCGCCGGATTGGAGGACGGCAAAGACGCGCTGGATGTCTCCCTCGATGTCGAGGCGTTGGCCGGTAGCGGGCGTGGCGGTGAGTGTCATGGAACCTGATGCATGAAGCGTGAACGACAGCACGCAGGATAGGCGCGCCTTCAATTAGAAAAAAGCGATGTTTTCTTGAAGCTAAGATTAGCCAAACTGTTGATTGACGCGCGCAAACCCCATGAAATTCGGAGCCCTCCCCACCCTGCAGGCAGTCGTTCGCCGCGGCAACTTCGCCCTGGCGGCCCAGGAGCTGGGGCTGACCCCGAGCGCGGTGAGCCAGCAGATGCGGCAGCTGGAAGACCATTTCGCCCAGCCCCTGTTCGACCGCTCGGGCCGGGCGGTGCGCCCCACCCCTTTCGCGCTGGAAGTGCTGGCGACGGTGGAAGGCGCGCTCACCGGCCTGCAAGCCCTGCGTGAGCGCAGCAGCGCGCAGGTGAGCGGCCGGCTGCGCCTGGGTGTGATCAACAGCGTGCAGCTGTCCACACTGCCTGCCATCTTGCGCACCGTCTCACGCCGCCATCCCACCCTGGAGGTGATGCTGGAGCCGGTCAACACCTCGGAGCGGCTGCTGGCCTCCCTCAAGGCGGGGGATACCGATGCGGTGGTGGTGGTTCAGCCGCGCGCCGGCATGCCGCGCCAGCTGGCTGTCGATGCGCTGGACGAGGAGCCCTATGTGCTGGCGCTACCGCCCCACTACACCGGCCGGCCGGTGCTGGCCGAGGTGGCGCGGCACCTGCCCTGGATCCGCTACAACATCAAGCTCGAAGGCGGGCGGATGGCCTCGGCCCATGTGCGGCGCGCGGTGCCGGGCCTGCAACCGAAGTACGAGCTCATGACGACGGACTCGGTCATGGGCATGGTGTCCGAAGGACTGGGGTTTTCGGTCATTCCACAGCCGCGCGCGGCAATCCGCCAGGCCTGCCCGGCCCGCCTGGTCCGGATGGACCGCCAGATGCCCCGACGCGCCATCGTCCTCGCACGCCGCACTGCCGACGCCGAAAGCCGTCGCATCGCAGCCCTGCTCGATTGCATCCGTGAGGTGTACGCCCAGGCTGAAGAATCGGCCTGAGGGGGAGGGATTCGACCCGCGTTTTTCAGGGGCCGAAGCGCCGCAGGGCTCAGGCCGCCAGGCGCAAATCGATCTTCTTGCCCAACGCCGCCGCGGCGCTGGCCAAGGTGGTGAGGGTCAAGCTGGCGTCGTTCTCGTCGAGCAGGCGATTGAGCGCCGCGCGGCTGGTTCGCATGCGCTTGGCGAGCTCCGTCTTGGTCAATTGCTGCAACTGCATCTCCTGGGCGATCTGCCAGGCGATGACTCGCTTGATGGCCACCGCGGTCGATGCCTCCAGCGTCGCGTCCTCGGCCAAGAAGTCGTCGAAGCTCGATCCGATGTGCTTCTTCACCATACTTACCTCCTGCGTAACTGCTTGAGCCGATCCCGAACCAGGTCCAGGTCGGCCTTCGATGTCGCCTGGGTCTTCTTGATGAACCCGTGCAGCAACACCATCGTGGCGCCCTCGAGCACGAACAGCACTCGGGCGATCCGGTTGTCCAGCCTGATACGAACCTCCCAAATCCCACCGCCGAGGCTACGGACCAGCGGCATGCCCAAGGGCCAACCGTACTGCACTGTCTTGATGTCCTCGCCGATAGTCCTCCGGTCCGTCGCAGGCAGCAACTTGAGCCATTCGCGCACCGGCTCGGCGCCCGATTCGCTGGCGTAGAAGCGAACGTCGAGGAGAGGGTCCATGCAGTGCAATGTACCACAATTGGTACATGTGCCGCAATCGCGGAAGGCGCCTTACTTGCCCACCAACTGCGACAGCTTGTCCGCCTCGAAGCCCTCTTGCCGGGCCGCGCCCTGGGGCAGGCAGTCGGCGCCGCGCTGGCCGGACGAGAGCTTTTCAATCGCCTGCCACAGGAGGGCGATCTGGTGTTCTTGCGAGGCTGCGTTGTCGATCAGGCCCTTCATCGCCTGCGACAGCGGGTCGTCGCTCTCGGTGATGCCGTAGGCCGAGAAACCCATGCGGCTGGCCGCCGCCTCCCGGCGCGCCACGTCTTCGGCCTGGGTGATGCGCGCCGGAATGCCCACCGCGGTGGCGCCCGCAGGCACCGGCTTGATGACGACCGCGTTGCTGCCGATCTTGGCGCCGTCGCCCACCTCGAAGCCGCCGAGCACCTGCGCGCCGGCGCTCACCACCACGTTGCGGCCCAGGGTCGGGTGGCGCTTGGCGCCCTTGTACAGGGAGGTGCCGCCCAGGGTGACGCCCTGGTAGATGGTGCAGCCGTCGCCGATCTCGGCGGTCTCGCCGATGACGACGCCCATGCCGTGGTCGATGAAGACGTTGTGGCCGATCTTGGCGCCGGGGTGGATCTCGATGCCGGTGAGGCCGCGCGCGACATGCGAGACGAATCGTCCCATCCAGAAAAACCGTCGGGTCCACAAGCCATGCGCCAGCCGGTGCAGCATGAGCGCATGGAGGCCGGGGTAGCAGGTGAGAACCTCCCAGGCGGTGCGGGCGGCGGGGTCCCGCTCGAGGATGCAGCGGATGTCGGAACGCAGGCGGCTGAACATGCGCCCAAGTCTAAGGCTTGCGGCCGGGGCCCGCCTGCGGCCCGCCGGCTGCCACCGCCTGCTGCATGGACTTGGCCACACCACGCAGGATGTGGATCTCCTCTGGAGTGAGCCCGGCGCGGTTGAACAACTGGTTCAGTCGCGGCATCAGCTTCTTGGGTGCAGCGGGGTCCAGAAAGCCCACCTCCACCAGGGCCTGCTCCCAATGGGCCAGCAGGCCGGCCACCGCGGCAGCGTCAGCCTGGACGAGCCCCCCAGGCGCCGCACCCATGGGCCCGGGGTGGGCATCAGGCGCTTCGAATCCCCCGAGGGCATGCCGCCACTCGTAGGCGATCAGTTGCACCGCCGCTGCGAGGTTGAGGGAGCCGTAACCGGGCGCTGTCGGGATGGACAGAGCCACATGGCAGCGGTAGACGTCCGCATTGGCCAGGCCGAATCGCTCCGACCCGAAGAGGAAGCCCACGCCAGCCGGGGTCGTGTTGGGGGATCCGCCGTCGGACCCGGGACCGGCCCCAGCCTCGGCGAGGCCGGCGCGCCAGCGAGCCACCAGCCCTGCCAGATGCGCTCGGGGCGCCTCGGTGGGCGGACCGAAATCGCGAGGGGTCATGGCTGTGGCGCACAGGTGGGACACGCCGTCCAGCGCCTCGTCCAGGCTGGCCACGATGCGGGCCTTGGCCAGCACGTCGGTCGCGCCGCTGGCGCGCTGCACCGTTTCCTCGAGAGTGAGGACGTCGGGCCAGCGGGGCTTGACCAGCACCAGGTCGTCAAAACCCATGACCTTCAGAGCGCGGGCCGCTGCGCCCACATTGCCGGCGTGGCTGGTCTCGATGAGGATGAACCGTGTCTTCAACGACGATCTCGGTAAGGACTGGTGGAGGCCGGGGCGGGGACGCAGGTGCAAGGCCGCCGCGGGACGGCTGGAAAGTACAATGCCCGATTGTCGCCGCCCGCATCGCCAGGTGGCCCGACCGTGCTGCCAGCCCCGCTGCCGGCACGTCCCGCCCGGGTTCGGGCGTGCTCCTTCCTTAACACCGATGTCGTCCAACCTGCACCCCATGCTCAACGTGGCCATCAAGGCCGCCCGCGCCGCTGGCTCAATCATCAACCGGGCCGCGCTCGACGTAGAGTCCGTGCGCATCTCGCAAAAGCAGGTGAACGACTTCGTGACCGAGGTGGACCATGCCAGCGAGAAGGCCATCATCGAGATCCTGCTCACCGCCTACCCCGACCACGCGATCTGGGCCGAGGAGTCGGGCAAGACCCAAGGCCGCCAGGGCTCAGACCATGTCTGGATCATCGACCCACTCGACGGCACCACCAACTTTATCCATGGCTTCCCCGTGTATTGCGTGAGCATTGCCCTCGCGGTGCGCGGCAAAGTAGAACAGGCGGTGGTCTACGACCCGTCACGCAACGACCTGTTCTCCGCCACCCGCGGACGGGGTGCCACACTCAACGACCGGCGGCTGCGGGTCAGCAAACGCACCGACCTGCACCAGTGCCTGGTCTCGACCGGTTTTCCGTACCGCAAGGGCGACCCGATCGAGGACTACCTGCGCCTCATGGGCGAGGTGATGCAGCGCACCGCCGGCCTGCGCCGCCCGGGCGCCGCTGCACTGGACCTGGCCTATGTGGCAGCCGGCTTCACCGATGCCTTCTTCGAACTGGGACTGGCGCCCTGGGATGTGGCGGCGGGCTCCCTGCTGGTGCAGGAGGCCGGAGGCCTGGTGGGTAACTTCACCGGCGAAGCCGATTTTCTCGAGCAGCGCGAGTGCCTCGCCGGCAACCCACGCATCTACGCGCAGATGGTGCCGCTTTTGCATTCGTACAGCAAATTCGCCAGCGCCGGCGAGAAGGCTCAGGTGCGGGGGGCACGCGAGCGCGTCACGCTCACCCAGGGCGGTGAGCCCGGAGCTGCCCCCCTCTGAAGGGGCTCAGACCTGGGCGGCGATCGCCTGACCGAGTTCGGTCGTGCCGGCCTGGCCCCCCAGGTCGGGGGTGAGGTGGCCGGAGGCCGGGCCGGCGCGCAGCACCGCCTCGATGGCGCGCACGATGTCGTCATGCGCAGCCCGGCCGGCGCCCTGCCCTGCGGTGAGAAAGTCCAACATCATCGCGGCAGACCAGACCATCGCAATCGGGTTGGCGATGTTCTTGCCGTAAATGTCGGGGGCAGAACCGTGCACCGGCTCGAACAGTGACGGGAACTTACGCTCCGGGTTGAGGTTGGCCGAAGGCGCCAGGCCAATGGTGCCGGCAGTCGCCGGGCCCAGGTCGGAGAGGATGTCACCGAACAAGTTGGTCGCCACCACCACGTCGAAGCGCTGTGGCTGCAGCACGAAGCGTGCGGTGAGGATGTCGATGTGCTGCTTGTCTACCTGCACCTGCGGGTAGCCGGCGGCCACTGCGTCGGCACGGCCGTCCCACCAGGGCATGCTGATGGCGATGCCGTTGCTCTTGGTGGCCACCGTGAGGTGCTTGCGCTTGCGGCTGGCGGCCAGTTCGAATGCGTACTTCAGCACCCGGTCGGCGCCAAAGCGGCTGTAAATCGACTCCTGGATCACGATCTCGCGCTCGGTGCCGGGGTACATCACACCGCCAACGTTGGTGTACTCGCCCTCGGTGTTCTCGCGCACGATGAGGTAGTCGAGGTCGCCCGGCTTGCGCCCGGCCAGGGGACAGGGCACGCCGTCGAAAAGTCGTACCGGACGCAGGTTGATGTACTGGTCAAACTCGCGCCGGAACTTGAGCAGGCTCCCCCAGAGCGAGACATTGTCCGGCACCGTAGCCGGCCAGCCCACCGCGCCAAAGAGAATGGCGTCCATGCCCTGGAGTTGCTGCTTCCAGTCGGCGGGCATCATCTCGCCATGCTGGGCAAAGTAATCACAGCTGGCCCAGTCGATGTGGGTGAGGTTCAGGGAAATGCCGTGCTTGCGGGCGGCGACGTCCATCACCCGAAGGCCCTCGGGCATGACTTCCTTGCCGATGCCGTCTCCGGGAATGACGGCGATGTTGTATGTCTGAGTCATGCCCAATATGGTACCGAGGTGACTCGGGGGGCTTGGCTGGCCTGCTAAATTGACCACTGTTTAGCCCCAAGCCACCAACCATCCCATGACTATTGCCGTCAAAAGCTACGCTGCCACCTCACCCACCAGCCCCCTGGGTCTGTTTCACTTCGTGCGACGCGACCCGCGACCTGAAGACGTGGTGATTGAAATCCTTTATGCGGGGGTGTGCCACACCGACCTGCATGTGGCCCGCAACGACTGGGGCTGGAGCCAGTACCCGGTGGTGCCGGGCCACGAGATCATCGGCCGGGTCACTGCTGTTGGCAGCAAGGTGACCCGGGTGAAGGTTGGCGACCGGGTCGGCGTGGGCTGCATGGTCGACGCTTGCCGCGACTGCGGCGCCTGCCGAAAGGGCTGGGAGCAGTATTGCGAGAAGGGTTCCACCTCCACCTACGGCAGCAAGGACAGGGTGGACGGCACACCGACACACGGTGGCTATTCGGAGCAGATCGTGGTCACCCAGGACTTCGTGCTCAAGCTGCCCGGCAAGCTGGACCTGGCTGGCGCTGCGCCCCTGCTTTGCGCGGGCGTGACGATGTGGTCGCCGCTGCGGCACTGGAAGGTGGCCCCGGGCAGCCGTGTGGGTATCGTCGGCCTGGGCGGGCTGGGCCATATGGGCCTCAAACTTGCCAAGGCCATGGGCGCCGAGGTCACCTTGTTCTCCCGCTCTCCAGGCAAGGAGGAGGACGCCCGGCGACTGGGCGCCGACCGGGTGGTGATCTCCTCCGACAAGGCGCAGATGAAGTCGGTCGCAGGCCGCTTCGACCTGATCATCGACACCGTGCCCTACGAGCACGACCTCAACCCCTACATCCCGGCCCTGGCCACCGGCGGCACGCTGGTGCTGGTGGGCTACCTGGGTCCGCTGCAGCAGACGCCGGTGAGGACCAGCGGGATGGTGGTGGGCCGCAAGGCGATCGCCGGCTCGCTGATCGGCGGCATTGCGGAAACCCAGGAAATGCTCGAGTTCTGCGCCGACAAGGGCATCAGCGCCGACATCGAGATGATCACCATGGAGCAGATCAACGACGCCTACGAGCGCATGCTGAGGTCGGACGTGAAGTACCGCTTCGTGATCGACATCGCCTCGCTCCGGGCGCAGGCATGAACACACTGGGATGGGCTGGATGACAACCAAGAAAATCACCCTGGGCATCTTGGCCAGCGCCCTCCTTGCGGGCACTGCATTCTGGTTCAGCCTGGACAAGGAGACCCGCGGCCTGCTGGCCACGGTGCCCACCAACCGAGACCTGCTGTTCTGGAGCACGCCGCAGCGCGACGCGGCCTTCCGCGCGCTGGACCGCATTCCGGTGCTGGCCAAGGCCCGCGCCGTGCCCGCCGGAGCCCAGCCCCGCGCCCTGCCTCCAGGCCCACCGCTGGCGCTGCCCCTGGATCTGGATGCCTACCTGGCCAGCCAGCGCAGCGCCGGACTCGTCATCCTGCACAACGGCCAGGTTCGCCTAGAGCGCTACGGTCTGGACTTCGACGCCGAGGGGCGCTGGACCAGCTTCTCTGTGGCCAAGTCGGTCACCTCGCTGTTGGTAGGCGCGGCGGTAAAGGACGGCTTCATTCGCAGCATGGACGACAAGGTGAGCGAATACCTGCCGCAGATGAAGGGCTCAGCCTACGACGAAGTGAGCATCCGCCAGCTGGTCACCATGACCTCGGGCGTGCGCTGGACCGAGGACTACGGCGACCCCAAATCGGACGTCGCCCGCTTCAACAACCATGTCCCGGAGCCCGGCGTCGACGCGCTGGTGAGCTATTTGCGAAAGCTGCCGCGCCAGGCGCCGGCGGGCAGCCGCTTCCACTACAGCACCGGCGAGACCAATCTGGTGGGGCTGCTGGTGGCCACCGCCACCGGCAAGCCGCTGGCGACCTACCTTTCCGAGAAAATCTGGGTGCCCGCAGGCATGGGCCAGCAGGCCACCTGGATCCTGAACAAGACCGGCCAGGAAATCGGCGGCTGCTGCATCCAAGCCGCGGTCCGCGACTACGCGCGCATCGGCCAGTTCATCCTCGAAGGTGCTCGCGTCAACGGGCAGCCCATCGTGCCCGACGGCTGGTTGCAGGAGGCCACGCGCCAACAGGTCACCACCAACCGAGCCGACCAGGGCTACGGCTACATGTGGTGGATCTACCCGGACGGCAGCTTTGCCGCGCGCGGCATCTTCGGGCAGGGCCTATTCATCGACCCCAAGCGTCAGCTCGTGATTGCTACCAACGGCAACTGGGCCAAAGCCGCCAGTGACCCGGAAGCGATGGCGGCACGCGATGTCTTCTACCGCGCGGTGCAGGCGGCGGTGGATGCGCCAGCGGGCACGTCGGGTCAGCCGGGGCAACCGGCTGCGCCGCTCAGTCGCTGACCGCCAAGCTCGCGGCGGGGCCGCGCCGCTCCTCGCTGCCATCCGCATGGCGGGCAAAGCGACCGGGGTCAGGGCCGTGCACTGGCGCCATATCGCCCCAGGGCCAACCTCCGAACTGGGTGCTGCGGTAGTCGGCAAAGGCTTGGCGCACCTCGGCCTCGGTGTTCATCACAAAAGGCCCGTACTGCACCACCGGCTCTCCGATGGGGCGGCCTTGCAGCAGCAGGAACTCGGCGGGCTTGTCGCCCTCGTTCGCCAGTTCTGCCGCTGCGCCAGCGTCCAGCACCAGGGCGGCATGGTCCGCCTGGAGGTGGCCTCCGACACGCACAGGGCCGCCGGCGAAGAAGTAGAGACAGCGGCGCGTGCCGTTGGCGGCACCGCTGGCCGCAGGCAGCGTCCAGCGCGCGCCCGGGTCCAGCCGCAGGGTCCAGATGGCGATATCTGCATCAGGCTGACTGGCCCAGGAGTCCGGCGGCGGCGCCAGCGGCATGGCGGTGGGCTGCCCGGGCACTGCGCCGGCCACGCACACCAAGTCGGTCTGTGGGCCACCCACATCGCCAAAGCGCAGGCGGGGGATGTCCTCGCCCCAGAACATGGTGAAGTGCGGCGGCGCGAATTTTCTGCGCGCGGGCAGGTTCAGCCAAATCTGGAACAGCTCGAGCGGGTTGGGCCCCGCGGTATCGAGCAGGGGGAACATCTCAGCATGCACCACACCGGCGCCGGCGGTCAGCCATTGGGTGTCACCGCCACCATAACGGGCGGCCGCGCCGAGGGAATCTGAGTGGTCCACCAGGCCGCGGCGCACCACGGTCACCGTCTCGAAGCCGCGGTGCGGGTGGCCGGGAAAGCCAGGCACCTCTTGCCCGTGGTACATCCGCCAACCGTCGGCGTTTTGAAAATCCTGTCCGATGGAATGGCCGGCCAACGAGGCCGCAGGCCCAAAGCGACCGTTGGCCTTGGGATAGGGGTCGTCGTGGTAGACGCAAAACAAGAAGGGATCGAAGGTGACCCAGGGAAAGCCCAGGGGCAGCACTTCAAGAATGGGGCCGCGCATCAGAAACTCCTGTTTGATGATCGTAGGCGAGGTAGCCGACGCTGGATGGCTAGGCGGGCGGTTTACCGGTCTTCGTGGTCGAAGGTCACTTTACATGAGCGATACATGAGGGACATCTTGACCGAAGCGCCCCCCGTATCATGAAAGGCAATGCGAAACGCCCCCTTTTTTGCAACCCATCGTTTTGGCCTGGGCGCGAGGCCCGACGAACAGCTCTCTTCTGACCCGCGCCAATGGCTCCTGGCGCAGCTCGAAGCGCAGACCTCCCGCCCCCCGCCCTGGCAAAAGCTGCCGAGCACTGCGGACCTTACTGGCGTTTGGCTCGACCAGCAACGCGCGGTGCGACAAGCCCCTGAGGGCCAGCGGGCGGGTATTCGAGAGGCCTACCTGCGCCGCAGCCGTGGGGACTACCTGGCTGCCATCGGCGCGCGAGTGGACAGCGCACTGCAGACGCAGACGCCATTCACCGAGCATCTGGTTCATTTCTGGGCGAACCACTTCGCCGTCTCGGTAGACAAGCTGCTGGTGATCGGACTGGCCGGCGCCTTTGAGACCGATGCGATCCGGCCCCATGTGACGGGGCGATTCGAAGACATGCTGATTGCGGTGGCTCGCCACCCAGCCATGCTTCTGTACCTGGACCAGGCGCAATCCGTTGGCCCGAACAGCCAGGTGGGCAGCAGAAGCCGGGCCCGGCTGCAACGTGGGCGAGGCCTCAATGAGAACCTGGCCAGAGAAATTCTGGAGCTGCACACATTGGGCGTCAAAGGTGGATACCAGCAGGACGATGTGACAGAGCTCGCGCGCGCGCTCACAGGTTGGACCTTGCCAGATGACCGGCCTGATCCCGGCGCACCAGGCACGAGCTCGCGCTTTGTCGCTGCACTGCATGAGCCTGGAGCGCGGCGGGTCACGGGCCGCCTTTATCCGGAAGCAGGTGAGGAGCAAGCCCTGGCGATCCTGCGGGACCTGGCGGCCGCCCCCTCCACCGCGAGGCATATCGCCACCAAGCTGGCGCGGCATTTCGTTGCCGACGAGCCCCCGCTCGATCTGGTGCAGCGCCTGGAAGACGCCTACCTGCGCAGCGGCGGGCACCTGCCCACCGTCTACCGCGCGCTGGTGACCGCCGACCCTGCGTGGGAACCGCACTTCGTAAAGTTCAGGACACCATGGGAGTGGGCGATCGCCAGTCTGCGCGCACTCAACACGCAAGCACTGGCGCCCACACAGGCGAGCAGCCTCATGACGCAGCTCGGTCAGCCGGTCTGGCGGCCCGGATCGCCCGCAGGCTTCGGCGACACCGCAGCCAACTGGGCCGCACCCGATGCGCTGTTGCGTCGTGTCGAGGCCAGCCAACGCCTCGCCAGACAGGCTGGCGGAAACATTGACGCACGGGCTCTGGGTGCGCGGATATTGCCTGGTGAGATGGGTGCGGCGACGGCCCGCTCGATTTCGCTGGCCGAGAGCGGCGAACAAGCCCTCACGCTGCTGCTGGTATCACCCGAATTTCTGCGGAGGTAGAAATGCCCCTTCAAAGACGAAGTTTCCTCGGAGCCGCAGGGCTACTCGCATCGCCCCGGGTTCTGTTCGCCCGCGCGCTGACCGAACGCCGATTCATCTTCGTCATCCAACGCGGCGCAGCCGACGGGCTGCACACCGTGGTTCCGTATGCAGACCCAGCCTACGCGCGACATCGAGGCGCGCTTGCAGTGGATGCCACCAGTGCACTCAAGCTCGATGGCAGCTTTGCGCTGCATCCCGCGATGGGCGAGCTATTCCGTCTCTACCAGCAGGGGGAAGCCAACTTCTTCCACGCCGTGGCATCTCCCTACAGGGAGCGCTCCCACTTCGATGGGCAAAACGTGCTCGAAAGCGGAGGTTCCGCCCCCTACCTGCTGCGCGATGGTTGGCTGAATCGACTGACCGCACTGCTGGCCCTTCCCGGCAAGGCAGCGATTGCCTTTTCCCCTGCAATCCCCATGGCCATGCGCGGTGCCTTGGAGGTTGCGACCTATGCGCCCTCTGCCTTGCCCCCCGCGAACGAAGACTTGCTGATGCGAGTCTCCCAGTTGTATGCCGGTGACGCGCAGCTCAATCCGCTCTGGAACTCGGCCCTTGAAACCCGCGGGATGGCTGGCGGATCCCGAGTCGCCGCGGGACGCTTCGACGCCAAGGCGATGGGAACGATGGCAGCGAGCTTCCTTGCGCGCCAGGACGGCCCCCGCCTGGCGATGATCGAGACAGAAGGCTGGGATACCCATAGCGCACAGGCCGGCCGGCTCGCTCTTCGGCTACAGGCCCTCGACAGCCTCATCGCGGGCTTGCGCGAAGGGATGGGGCAGGCATGGTCGCAAACCGTCGTATTGGTGGCCACCGAGTTCGGCCGGACCGTCGCCGTCAATGGCACCGGGGGCACCGACCACGGCACTGGGTCTGCGGCCATACTGGTCGGCGGCGCTGTGCGCGGCGGCAGGTTGATCGCCGACTGGCCTGGTTTGGCGGCAGCAGACCTGTTCGAAGGCCGCGACCTGCGACCCACACTGCCACTCGATGCGCTCATCGCCCAAACCTGTGCAGAGACTTTTGGTCTGGACATCGATCGGGTCGCTCAGGTGCTTTCGCCGGGCATCCAGCGGCGCACTCCTTTACCTGGCCTGCTGCGCTCCTGAGCGCCGGGAATCACCGCGAGTCACCGGAACTGCCCTGCGCCATCCTGGGCTTCGCAGTCGCTGCCAGAGCACCGGTAAGATGGCCCGGGTTCCGGTCAAGGACCAGGGAGAGCCGAGATGTTGATCAACTGTGTCGCCTACGAAAAAGGCCTGCGCCTGGCCGACGTGCCCGTGGCTGATATCAGTCACTACCTGGCGCGACCCGACTGCTTCGTCTGGGTCGCCCTGCGTGACGCCACGCCCGAGGAAATGGCGCAGATGCAGGTGCAATTCGGTCTGCACGAGCTTGCGGTGGAGGATGCCCTGCACGGCCACCAACGGCCCAAGATCGAGGAGTATGCGGACGACACCGTCTACACCGTGATGCACACGGTGGAAATCTCACCCACCGACGAACCCGCTGTGGGCGAGGTCAATGTCTTCGTCGGCCCCAACTACGTGCTGTCGGTCCGCAACCGCAGCCGCCACCAACTGCTGGGGGTTCGCGTGCGCTGCGAGCGCGAACCTGAGCTTTTGCAACTGGGTCCGGCCTTCGTGCTCTATGCCATCGTCGACTCGGTGGTGGACCGCTACTTCCCCTTCGTCGATGCACTCGAAAGCGAGCTCGAGGCGATCGAAGACCGCATCTTCGAGCCTGGCATTCAGGCGCGCGAGAACGTCAAGCGCCTGTATGCCCTCAAACAACGGGTGACACTGGTGCGCCATGCCGTGCTTCCTCTCCTGGAGGCCATGGACAAGCTCACGGGCGGCCGGGTGCCCCCCGGCTTCAACCACACCCAGCACTACTTCCGCGACGTGGTGGACCACCTCACGCGAATCCTCGGCGCACTGGAGAATTTGCGCGAAACCGTCGGCACGGCCATCCAGGTAAACCTGGCGGTGAGCACCATCGAAGAATCGCAAACCACCAAGCAGCTGGCCGCCTGGGCCGGCGTGTTTGCCCTGGCCACATTCATGGTCGGCGTGTGGGGCATGAACTTCAAGTACATGCCCGAACTGGACCAGCCCTGGGGCTACCCTGCGGCGCTGGGCGTGATCTTCGGCGCCTGCGGTGTGATGTGGTGGCGATTTCGGCGCGCCGGGTGGTTGTGAAACCAGACCCCAGCGACGGTCAGAGCGTCTTGCGAACCTTCCCGGCCAGGCCAGCCCTTCCTCGCGCCTCGTAGGCCTCGGCCACACCCTGGCGGTCACGCGCTTCCTTGTTCTGGCTCATCTTCGATTTGCCAACCAGCGACGTGACAGCGATCTCGATGCCCACGATCTGGCCCATCATCTGCGCCAGGTAATCGGCCGGCGCGTCGGACATCTTCCAGGGCTTGGGCTCGGTCACTTCATGGTGGCGCGTGAGGCGGGCCACCACACCGCGCAAGTAGCGCTCATCGTCATGGGCGGTGAAGTTGCCGTGGGCGTGCACCACCTCGTAGTTCCAGGTCGGCACCTGGCGATGCGCTTCATGCTTGCTGGGGTACCAGTTGGGTGAGACATAGGCCTGCTCCCCGCGAAAGACAACCAGCACCAGGCTACCGGCCGCCACCTGCTGCCACACCGGATTGGCCCGGGCCACATGCGCGCGCAAGGTGCCTAAAGGGCCAGCATCAGGGTCGAACTCAAACGGAATGTGATCGGCATCCAAACCCTGGGGACTGTGAGTCACCAGCGTGCCGAGCGGATGCTCGCGCAGGATGCGGTGCAGCTCCTGGGGGTCGGTCAAAGCGAAGGCGGCGGGAATGTACATCGAGGCGAAATGCAGGGTCGGTCAAGGGCTCAAGCGTAGCGTCTTGCCACAGGTCCTGCCAAGCCGCCCCCGAAGGAGCTCCCGATGCGCTCAGGCCGCCTGCATGAACCCAGCGAAAAACGCCGCCAGTTCCGCATGCGCGTCCAGCGGCAGCACATGGGCCACGTACTGGTCCGGCCGTACCACCACCAATGCGCCGCGCGCGCGGTCGATGCCACGCAGGTCATAAATGTTCGGCTGGTGGCGCACCACCGCGCTGTACACCTTCTCGTAGTCATACAGGCCCAATCGGCCCTTGGGCGGGCGCAGCATCAGCGGCATGGACTCGATGGCCAGCTCGGCATGGGGCTGCTGGAAGATGCCGCGGAGGTCGAACACCGCGTCCAGGTCCTGCCCCTGCGGAGTGAAGCGGCGCACCGGCGAGTTGGGTGACTCGGCCAGGAAGCGGGCCAGGGCTCGCAGACCACGCCCCTCCTCCACATGATCTTGGGCGGCAGCGAAGGCATAAAGGCGCCAGCGGCCGTCGGCCAGGGCCGCATGGCCCAGTTGGACCGGCTTGGCATCGTTGATCTGCAGGACCTGCGCCGAGTGAAAGCGCATGCCCACGGTGTAGCCCGGCGCCAGTGCCTGGTGCACGGCCTCACCGGTAATACGCGAGGGTGGGTAATGCGTGCCCATGCCGGCGGTGAAGCGGCCATGCTGCTCGAAGTACTTCTGGAAGGCCTTCGGGTCCACGCCCTGCCCGCTGGTGTCGCCGTCGAGCTTGGGCTTGTCGCTGATCATCTTGGCCCACTCGCGGTCGAAGTCGATCAGGCCCTGGCCCGCCACCTGCCGCTCGGACGAATAGGAGTGCAGCAGCTGCGGGTCGCACTGACCGCGCAGTACCGCGGCCAGCTTCCAGCCCAGGTTGAAAGTGTCCTGCATGGAGAAGTTCATGCCTTGGCCTGCCTTGGGGCTGTGGGTGTGGCAGGCGTCGCCGGCAATGAAGACGCGCGGCAGGCGGCTGCCCTCCTGGCCCGCGGGTACATCGTCGTACTTGTCGCAAATGCGCTGGCCGATTTCATAGACCGACCACCAGGGCACCTCCTTCACCTCCAGGGTGTAGGGGTGCAAGATGCGCTGCGCCGCAGCGATCAGATGGTCGAGGGTGATGCCGCGTGCCGACACGCGCTCGGCCTCGCCCAGCTTGTCCATCTCGACATAAAGACGCACCAGGTAGCCGCCTTCGCGCGGGATGACCATCAGGGTGCCGTGCGGCGACTGCATCGCCGACTTGTAGCGAATGTCCGGGAAGTCGGTCACGGCCAGCACGTCCATCACCCCCCAGGCCTGGTTAGCCGAGCCGCCCACCAGCTGAAGGCCGATGGCGCCGCGCACCGCGCTGCGGGCGCCGTCGCAGCCGACCACATAGCGGGCGCGCACCGTCTCGACCTGGCCCTGATGCGCCGTATCGCAGCGCTCTAGACGAACTACCACCGGGTACTCGGCGCCTTCTTCAACCTTCAGGTCCAGCACTTTGCGGGAGTAATAGGGCTCCATACGGCTAGGTGAATTGCGCATGTGAGCCAAGTAGTGGTCATGCACCCTCGCTTGGTTAAGTACCACATGCGGAAACTCGGACAGGCCGTCTTCGGTGTCCTGCACCCGGCCGTGGCGCACGATGCGGGTCGGGTCCTGGGGATCGGGCTTCCAGAAGGTCACCTCATTGATCCAGCAGGCCTCTTCCTCGACCTTTTTTGCAAAACCGAAGGCCTGGAACATCTCCATCGTGCGACAGGCAATGCCGTCGGCCTGACCCAGGTGGATAGGGCCCTCCTTGGCCTCTACCAGGCAGGTGTGGATGTCCGGGAAATTGGCCATCTGCGCCGCCATCGTGAGGCCGGCCGGGCCGGCGCCCACCACCAGCACGTCTACCTGCTGCGGCACGCTGTCGCCGTGGGGCAGGGCATGGGGCGAGGCCTCGTGGACCTCGGGATCGCGGCTCTTGAAGCCATTCAGGTGAAATTGCATGGGCAAGTCTCCAAGTCGGGGCTGGCCAGACGGTTTTAGCCGAGGCCGTCATTTAATAAGCATCAATATTATATGTATGCTGACTATTTTCAGCAAGGGCGATAGAATCCGGGCAAACCCAAGGCCCTGCTCCTACCCCCTCTGACCTCCCCTGCGCCAGCCATGTCCCGCACGAAAGACAAGTCCAAGTCGCTCGACCCGCGCACCCTGCCGGGTCACCTGGCCCGGCGCGTGCAGCAGTTGGCTGTGGCGCTGTTTGTCCAGGAGGTGGGCGAGATCGGGCTTACGCCGGTGCAGTACTCGGCCCTGCAGACCATTGCCAACCAGCCCGGAATCGACCAAAAGACCCTGGCCGCCACCATTGGCTACGACACCTCCACCATCGCGGGCGTGATCGACCGCCTGGAATCGCGCGGGCTGGTAGCGCGCCAAGTGTCGCCCACCGACCGACGTGCCCGACAACTGAGCGCCACCGAGGAAGGCGCAGCCACCCTGTCCGCCGTGGTGCCCTGCATGCTGCAGGCCCAAGACCGCCTGCTCGAACCCCTCACCGCCCCCGAGCGCAAGGAGTTCATGCGCATGATGCGGGTGGTGATCGACGCCAACGCCGAGTTGAGCAACATCCCGGCCAAGGAATAAGACATGGACAAAGAGGACCTCTCCGCCTGGGGCCACGAACATGTCTTCGATGCCGGCAATGACGCGGCAGAACGCGGCACCCGCGTGGTGATGTGGATCACCCTGGCGATGATGGTCGTGGAGATCAGTGCCGGATGGTGGTTCAACTCGATGGCCCTGCTGGCCGACGGCTGGCACATGAGCTCGCATGCATTGGCCATCGGGCTGTCGGCCTTCGCCTACGCCACCGCTCGCAACTACGCGCGTGACCCGCGCTTTGCCTTCGGCACCTGGAAGGTGGAGATCCTGGCCGGCTTTGCCAGCGCTATATGCCTGCTAGGGGTGGCGGTGATGATGACGGTGGGCTCCGTGGAGCGCCTGCTGACGCCGGAGCCAATTCGCTATCGGGAGGCAATGGTGGTCGCCGCGCTGGGGCTGCTGGTCAATTTGGTGTGCGCTTGGATCCTGGGTCGGGTACACCACCATGGGCATGAGCATGGGCATGGGCACGACCATGTGCATTCGCATGGCCCTTCACATGCGCACAAGAACCAAGGCCATCACCACGATCTCAATCTGAAATCCGCCTATCTGCATGTGGTGGCCGACGCTGCTACCTCCGTACTGGCCATCGTCGCCCTGGCTGGGGGCTGGATCTGGGGCTGGTCTTGGCTGGACCCGGTCATGGGCCTGGTGGGCGCGGTGCTGGTAGCGTCATGGGCTAAAAAGTTGGTGGCCGAGACGGGCAAAGTGCTGCTTGATCGGGAGATGGACCACCCGGTGGTCGACGAGATCCGGGAGGTCGTCGAGGCCAATGCCAGCACGACCGGCACGCGCATCACCGACTTGCATGTCTGGCGGGTGGGCAAGCAGGTGTATTCCTGCGCGATGACGGTGGTAACGCGCGACCGCTCGCTCACGCCGGCCCTGGTACGGGAGCGCCTGTCAGTGCACGAGGAGATCGTGCACTCGACGATCGAGATCCATCACCTTCCGCCCACCTGAGGCCTCTACATCAGGCCTGGGGGGGGTGGTCAGGCCCCCAGGTCCGCGGCGAGCTCAGTCGGCCTTGAAGCCCGAGGCCTTGATCGGCGCTTCCCACTTGCGCAGGTGCGCGGCCTGGGTGCTTGCCAGGTCTGGCGCGGCGCCGTGAGCGGGCACGAGGCCCAGGGCAAAAATCCTTTCCTGGATATCTGGCGCGCGCAGGGCTTCGGCCACTGCGCGGTCGATTCGCGCCACCTGGTCGGCCGCCATGCCCGCCGGCCCGTACAGACCGAAGAAGGCGTCGGCGGCCATGTTCACGCCGAGTTCCTTGAGCGTGGGCACCTCAGGCAGCGCCTTGGAGCGCTGCTCGCCGGTGACGGCGACGATGCGCACCTTGCCGGCCTTGTGGTGCTCGATGGTCTCGGAGGCAGTGTCCACCATGATCGGCACCTGGCCGGCAATCAGGTCCTGCGCCGCTGGCGCCCCGCCGCGGTAAGCCACATGGGTGAGGGGCACGCCTGCAGTCTGACCCAGCATCATCCCGGCGAAGTGCGGCACGGTGCCAGCGCCAGAAGTGGCGTAGCTGGCCTTGGTGGGGTTGGCCTTCATCCAGTTGAGGACTGCGCGCAGGTCGCCCTGCGTCGCACCCGGGCCAGCAGTGACCGCAAAGTCGAAGGTGACCACGCGCGCAATCGGGGTGAAGTCCTTGACCGGGTCATAACCCAGGTTTGCGTACAGCCAAGGCTGAATCACCAGGGCGCCGCTCGGGGAGAGAACAACCGTCTGGCCATCTGGCGCAGCGCGGCGCAGCTCGGTCAGGGCCACGCGGCCGCCGGCGCCCGGCTTGTTCTCAATGATGACGTTCTGTCCCAGCGATGCGCGCATTTTGTCGGCCAGCAGGCGGGCTACCACGTCGACCGAGCCGCCGGGGGCGAAGCCCACCACGATGCGCAGGGTCTTGTCCTGGGCTGAGGCGGCCGTGGGCACCAGCGCTCCAAGCGCAGTCAATGCGGCCAGGGCCATTGCGGTCGATGCGGTAAACAGGCGGCGTTTCATGGGGGGTGACTCCTCGAAATGAATAGGGGTTCGGCTACGATAGTAAGCGCTGCCAGGAGCGTGTCGCATTAGGACACACCCGTGGCATCCCTTAGTTCAAAAACCAGCCTTGGGCCGCCTTGGCCCCGCGCGAAACAAGACGCCGCACCTCATGACCGTCATCGACGTCCACACCCATATGTTCACCGCCCAGTGGCTGGAGCTCCTGCAAAAGGAGGGCGGCTCCTACAACATCCAGACCCGGCCCGACGGGCAACGCGAGGTGTTCCGCGGCAACACGCCGGTGGTCATCCCGCAGAAAGGCCACTTCGACTGGGAGCTTCGCATCAAGCACATGAACGAGGCGGGCATCGACGTGTCGGTGGTGTCACTGACCTGCCCCAACGTCTACTGGGGCGGCGAGGCGGTGAGCGTGCGCGCAGCGCGCGAGGCCAATGACAACGTGGCCGAGGCCCAATCGCGTTACCCGGACCGGCTCCGCTGGTTCGCCTCGTTGCCCTGGGAGTACCCGCAGCGCGCCGTCGAGGAACTGGAACGCAGCTGCGCTCAGGGCGCTGCCGGCGTGATGGTGCTGGCCAATGTGGCGAGCCGCAGCCTGACCGACCCGATGTTCGCGCCGGTGTGGAAGGAAATCGACCGACGAGCCCTGCCCGTGCTGGTGCACCCCACTGATCCGCCGGGCGTGGACCTGATGGACATGACCAAGTTCGACCTGAGCTGGTCGGTCGGCTTCATGTTCGACACCACACTGGCCATTACCCGAATGATCTTCGAGGGCTTCTTCGACACCTATCCACACCTGAAAATCATCGCATCGCACGGCGGCGGCACCCTGCCCTACCTGGTCGGCCGCTTCGAAAAAGGCGACGAGGTCGAACTGGCGTCACGCCGGCAGATGAAGCGCAAGCCCACCGATTACCTGCGCCACATCTACTACGACTGCATCACCTACAACCCCGGGGCGCTGCAGTACCTGCTCTCGGTGGTGGGCCCCTCGCAGGTGATGTTCGGCACCGACTGGCCGCATTGGGTGCACGACACCAAGGGCGCCTTCGCCAACACCGCAGCCCTACCCGCAGACCAGATGAAGGCGGTCAGAGGCGGCAACGCCACGCGCCTTTTCGGGCTGTAAGGGCTGCGCCCGGACAGATCCGCCCATCACGCCCCGCCCGGACGCCAACGCCCGGGCCGACCGCCCCCAGTCGCTGGGCAGCCTGCTTGTGGATGGACGGACCAAACTCCTCAAAAAAATCCGAGCAGACTGGTCTCGGCGCTGTTGCCACTCGGGTGGTCCATGTACTTGCGCAAGTAGCGCTCGATGGAGGCGACGGCCTGCTGGCGGACGTCTTTGGGCAGCTCGATCATGGATTCATTGTGCAGGTTTGGGACCACGCCGCTCACGCTTCCTTGCAGGTCGGCCGGATTTGGAAAACAGCACTCAAGGCTTCAGGAGATGCGGGAGGTATTGCTCCAGAACCTGCTCGACGACCCGGGCCTGTAATGCGTCCCGCCGCCGCTTGAGTGGGTCGCGGTCATCGCGAACGCTCAACCACTTCTTGAGGCCGATGAAGTTCATCGGGTGAAGCGTGTTCATCCTTGCCATGTCGCCGTTTGTAGCGATCACGACGGCAGAGAAGCCAGGCGCGTCGACGAGCGCCTGCGCCTTGGGCGCCTGTACGACCCAAAAGTCGTCCTCGTCGTCACTGAGCCGAAGGGGGTGGGGATCATCCCCCGCCTTCATTCGGCGCAGGATGTCGACCTCGAAGCCGTCCTTGTTCACCGCGGTGTACTTCTGGCCGTTACGGATGCGAAAGCTCGCGTCCACCTTGCGCAGGACGCCCAGCATGGAGCGGTCGACGCGATGCAGGGCAGTTGCGAAGGCCATCCGACGGCGCACGTCCCACAGCAGGTCGATGTCCCTCGTCGCTACGGCTTCGCTTGCAAAACGCACACCCGCTGCCGCCTCGTAGGCATAGAGCGCGTGCGTCCCCACAACCCGAAAGTGCTCGCCCAAGCGGGTTTCGGCCAGGCGTCCGAGGATGTCAACCACCACGGGTGCAACGCGACCCACCCGAAGCGCCCGGTTCATGCGCTTATGCCGTGCGAGGGACTCCTTCAGGCCGGCCAGACGGAACTGGGCGTCCTCCTTGCGCTTGCGAAACGCCTCGTAGATGGCCTCGGTTTCTGGCGCGCGAGGGCCCAGACTTTTCTCGCTGCCAGCGGTACTCGTTCGGACGAGGTAGTCCTTTCCGGACGATGCCGCGGCCCCTTTGTGCCAGTACATGCCGCCCCGCACCTGCTCCGCCTCCTTCCGCGCCTCTTCATAAGCCTCAAAGGCGGCGACTGCGTCAATGTACTGGCGCGAGGCATCGGCCGACTGCTCCAGCATGGCGGTATTTTCGGTACTTTTCATGAGAATTGATTTTTATACCGAAAATCATTTATTAACAATAGCTTGAAGGATTTTTTAAAGCCCAAAATTAGCCAAATTTGAGCCAATCTGCGCAGCTTGATTGTCCTGCCAGGTCCAGCACCGCGGCCTGGATCCGAGGCGATGCCCCAAGCCCATTAGCATTGCGGGTTGACCGGCCCTTTCTGCCGCCCCCATCTTCATGCCC
>JACCEB010665577.1_pt1 | contig 25937 bp, 26 predicted proteins | sample 7454761 | NCBI WGS metagenome assembly JACCEB01 (sample SAMN15323454, study PRJNA562643) | freshwater metagenome | isolation source: river surface water | place: USA:Blue River Watershed | collected 2017-08-18
ACGTGCATTATCGGCAACTTCGCCAGCATGAAGGAGCGCTTTGGTCGGGATGCAACCTCGATGCAAGCAAGTTCCGCCAACTTTTTCTTTTTCTATAAGTGCAACTGATAATCCCAATTGAGCCGAACGTAGAGCACAGGCATAACCGCCACTACCGCCACCGAGAATAACCAGATCAAAGTTGGCCATACGCACCTCCCGAGAACTGTTCTACGCGAGCACCTTCACTCGCCCAGGGATATCTTGCCAGCCTCAGCGCTTTACCGTGTCCTCGGCCAATGTGAGAAGAGTGCGAAGTGCGACACCTGTTCCGCCAACGCTGGTGTAGCCGTGTGGAAGTTTCTCGTTATACGCAGGTCCTGCAATATCCAGATGTAGCCAAGGGAGCTCGTTATCGACGAAATCCTTTAGAAAGAGACCTGCAACTAACATTCCACCCATTCGTTCGCCGATATTTGCGATATCAGCAACCGGAGAATCTAGTGAAGCTCGCAAATCCTCTGGTAGCGGCATTGGCCAGAATTTTTCACCACTTCTTGCAACGCTTCCCATAAAGTGATTTTGGAAGATTTCATTATTTGTCATCACTGCACTGGTTCTTGTACCGAGCGCCACAACTTGTGCTCCCGTTAAAGTCGCAACATCGACAATGCCATCTAGTTTGCCATTTCTATTTCCGACTTCGGCCGCCTTTACTAGGGCATCTGCCAAAATTAATCGACCTTCTGCATCTGGATTCAATACCTCTACTGTTTTACCACCGTAAATTGTGATGACATCGCTAGGCCTGGTTGCTGTATCGCTAACCATATTTTCTGCAAGCGGCGCCCATGCATCAATTTGAATTGGAATATTCAATTCAGCAATTGCCAAAATTGCAGCGCAGACAGCTGCTGCACCGCTCATATCAGATTTCATTGCTTCCATACCTTGAGCAGGCTTTAAGGCTAAGCCACCGGTATCGAAAGTGATTCCCTTTCCAACATATGCAAGACGATGTTTCGATTTACGTGGGCGATAAGAAAGGTGTAACAGGCGAGGTGGATTGGCTGATCCCTGGCCAACGCCAATTATTCCGCCATAACCTTGTCGCTTTAATTGAACTTCATTGAGAATTTCTACCTGAACTCCGACTTTACGGCTTAGCGGCCGTAACTTCTCGCAAAAAGATGCTGGAGTCAGATGGCTTGGCGGAGTGTTTACTAAGTCGCGAACGAGATGTGTGTACTTACTAATGATTTCTGCGCGCTTGAGGATTGCTTTACTAGATTTTTCTTTTGCAAATCGACTATGAACTTCAATTTTCCCAAGTGGAGATTTGCGATCCTTTTTTGTAGATCCTCTGAACTCATCAAAAACATATGAGCCAAGTAGCGAACCTTCGCAAATGGCGGCAAAGCCTTGTGAATCCTTATGAGGAAGTGAGAATGTGGCTGACTTTTCACCAAGCAACTGTCTTGCGGCAGCGCCGGCGGCGCTCCGTAAAGTTTCATGGGGGTAGCTATCCGAAACTTCGCCAAGGCCGGTGAATACGAAGAACTTTCCATCATCGCCATTTATCTTGAAAACTTGATCCAACGCTCCTGTTGCACCAAGGCGCGAAAGTGACTTTTCGAAGCGTTCGACAGGAAGTTTGTAACCAGCGCTCTGAATCTGAATCTTCCCAGTAGCCAATTTAGCTACACCTAAGACTAGAACTTCAGGAGCTGTCGGCTGATCGGTCGCAATTATCGTTGACATTGGGCTAGGTTATTGGAGTGCCTCGATATTCGCCATTACATGATTATCACATCGCAGCCGGAGCCAAATTGGCAGATTTTGGTGGTTGGGAGATGCCGATTGAATATTCGGCAAATGGTGGTGGCGTCATAAATGAACACAATGCAGTTAGAGAAAATGTCGGGCTATTTGATGTATCACATTTAGGCAAGGTTGAAGTAAAAGGTGCAAAGGCAGAGGCGCTTCTTAACCTTGCACTAACAAACGACCTCTCAAAAATTTCTGATGGACAGGCCCAATACACGATGCTCTGCGATCCTGATTCCGGGGGCGTTGTCGATGATTTAATTGTTTATCGGAAGAGTGCAACGGATTTTTTACTTGTTCCAAATGCAGCAAATACCGACGAAGTCGTTGAGCGATTGCTCGCCGCAGGCGATGGTGTAGAAATCAAGAATGCCCATCAAGAGTATGGAGTTATAGCGGTTCAAGGACCTAATTCATCAAAAGTACTTGAGTCTCTTGGCTGCAACGTTGATTTGGAATATATGTCTTTTACGAAGAGCAATATTGAAGATACTGAAACCATCATTTGCCGAACGGGCTATACAGGTGAATCTGGGTTTGAACTTCTCCCGAAATGGAGCGAGACTAGAAAAGTTTGGGATCTCTTGGCCAAAACTATTCGAGAACTCGGCGGCGCTGTTGCAGGTCTAGGAGCCAGAGATACTTTGCGAACCGAGATGGGCTATCCGCTTCATGGTCATGAACTTTCACTTTCAATTACGCCGGTACAAGCAAATGCTGGATGGGCGGTTGGTTGGAAGAAGATTGATTTCTGGAGCAAATCTCTTCTAGAAAGAGAAAAGTCCGAAGGTCCGGTGCGAATCCTTCGTGGCCTACTAGTTACTGAACGGGGTATTCCAAGACAAGGTATGGCGGTTCTGAATAATCAAGAAAATATTGGTGAAGTTACTAGCGGGACTTTCTCGCCAACTCTGAAAACAGGCATCGCTCTGGCGTTGATAAAACCCGATATTGAAATCGGCGAAGAAATCACAATAGATATTCGTGGCAAACTTACTAAGGCAAAAGTGGTCAAACCGCCATTTGTGCCTTCTCACGTGAAGTAAATAGGAAGGAATAGCAATGGAGTATCGCCGTCTCGGAAGTTCCGGTATGTACGTAAGTGAAATCACCTATGGAAATTGGATAACTCATGGTTCGCAAGTTGAACAAGATGCGGCGATTAAATGCGTGCGCACAGCGTTGGAATGCGGAATCACAACTTTCGATACTGCTGATGTTTACGCAGGAACCCGTGCAGAGACAGTATTAGGCAAAGCTCTAAAGGGTGTTCGACGAGAATCTTACGAACTACTAACGAAAGTTTATTGGCCAACGGGCGCCGGTAAAAACGATCGAGGTTTATCTCGCAAGCACATCATGGAATCAGTCAATGCATCTTTAAAGAGACTGCAGACCGATCATATAGATCTCTATCAATTTCATAGATTTGACTACGAGACTCCACTAGAAGAGAGCTTGAGCGCATTTGATGATCTGATTCGCCAAGGTAAAGTTTTTTATATTGGTTTTTCTGAGTGGAGCGCTACCGAGATTACTTCGGCGCTAAAAATTCAAGAAAAGATGTCATACAACAAGTTTGTATCTAGCCAACCACAATATTCGATGCTTTGGCGGGTAATTGAGAGCCAAGTTGTTCCAGCATGTAAAGCAAATGGCATTGGACAGATTGTCTGGTCGCCTATCGCGCAGGGAGCCTTGAGCGGTAAATATTTACCTGGCAAGAAACCGCCAGCCGGTTCGAGGGCTACCGATAAAAAAGGTGGCGCAAATATGATTTCTAGATGGATGCGAGATGAAGTACTTTCCGCAGTTCAGAAATTAAAGCCAATAGCTGAATCGGTTGATCTCACTCTTTCTCAATTAGCGATAGCTTGGGTGCTACAGAATCCCAATGTTTCGAGCGCGATTATTGGAGCAACTAAACCTGTGCAAATAAAAGAGAACGTCAAAGCCAGTGGCGTTAAGTTAAGCGAGCAAACAATGCGTGAAATTGATCAGGTACTTGGTTCGTTGCCAGAGAAGAATCCAGCGAAGACCGAATCGCCTCGACCGCGCGCCTAAAAACTAAAGCTTTGTTCCTCTTGTAACTCGAGGAAGTGGTGCGCGGAGTCTGCGAATCTGAGTGGAGCGAAGCCAGCCATACATCCCTACGCCCTTTAACTTTTCGCCTGGAAAACGTTTTGCAACTTCTTTTTTGATCTTGCGGCTTAAGTAGAAGCCATCAATAAAGGAAAATGCCAGCACTGAGTACATGAGAACTATTGCTGCGAGTTGAATCTGCATAATTGGAATAATTGTCATGAAAAGCACGAGAATAATTATCGGTAAAAACATTTCACCGACCGATCGTCTTGCATCAACATAATCACGGACAAACTTGCGAACAGGTCCGCGATCTCTTGGCGGTAAAGCACTCTCTTCGCCTCTCATATAGGCCTCACGTTGAGCGTGGCGAGCTAATCGCGATTGCTTCTTTTGAATCTTCTTCGCCTCTTTTGTTGCAGCGGGAGCCAATCTCTTAAAAACTCGCTCTTTCTCTGCCTCTTTACGCTTTGGAGTGGGTCGACCCTTTTTCTCGCTCATGAGAGTTAAGGTAGAGCGAGCATGCGCTCGAGTGCAACTCGTGCATTCTCAGCAACTTTAGGGGATACCTTTATTGGGTTAACTACCTTCCCTTTAACTAAAGATTCCAAAGCCCAGACCAGATGAGGCAGGTCAATTCGATTCATAGTAGAGCAATAGCAGACTGTCTTCTCCAAGAAGTGGATCTCTTTATCTAAATTCTCATCTGCCAACCTCTTGACGAGATTCAACTCAGTTCCGATTGCCCATTTAGAACCTGGTTTCGCATCCCGAATCGTTCGAATAATCATCTCTGTACTACCTACAACATCAGCTCTTTTAACTACTTCATGCTGGCATTCTGGATGAACCAAGATTTGAATATCGGGAATCCGATTGCGCATCTCTAGAACGTTTTCGATTGTGAAGCGCCCGTGCACAGAACAATGTCCGCGCCATAAAATGACTTTGGCGTTCATTATCTCGCTATCTGTTAATCCGCCACGAGGCTTCCAAGGATTCCAAAGGACGCAATCTTCGAGTGAGAGTCCTAGTTTCAAGACAGCGGTATTTCTTCCAAGATGTTGATCTGGCAGGAAGAAAACTTTTTCACCTTTTTCAAAAGCCCAGCGCATTGCGCGTTCCGCATTTGATGATGTGCAAACCGTCCCACCCTTCTCTCCAGTAAAAGATTTAATTGCGGCAGTGGAGTTCATGTAGGTAATTGGAACCGTTCGGTTGGCAATTCCAAGTTTTTCAAACTCAGCCCAAGCGGCATTTACTTGCTCCGCATTGGCCATATCAGCCATTGAGCATCCTGCTGCTAGATCAGGGAGGATTACGGTTTGTGCATCGCTAGTGAGGATATCTGCGCTTTCGGCCATAAAGTGAACGCCACAGAAAACTATGTACTGAGAGTCACCCTTATCTGCTGCGGCTTGTGCCAACTTAAAAGAGTCTCCAGTTATATCTGCAAACTGGATTACCTCATCTCTTTGATAATGGTGTCCCAAGATTAAGGTTGAATTTCCCAATTTGTTCTTTGCAATTTTTGCGCGCTCAACCAAATCAGGGTCGCTGGGAGATGGCAGTTCTCCAGTGCAAGATACTCCGCGCTCGCTAGATAAGTCTGATGCATTTCCCAGGAAGAGAAGTTCAGAGAGCGCTTTCGACATGGCGGCATTATCCTCTCCTTAGGAGTAAAGTTTCTCCTGAAAGTAGTTCGAACGGAGAGCCAAATGAGTACTGAGACTGTAACTGGAATCGTCTTGACACCTGTTGCTGCGGAAAAAGTCGCATCACTACTTGCTCAAGAAGGTCGCGACGATCTAAATCTTCGCGTTGCAGTTCAACCTGGTGGTTGCTCAGGACTTCGCTACCAGCTCTACTTTGATGATCGAGCAATGGATGGCGATACTGTTTCAGAATTTGGAACGGTAAAAGTCGTTACCGACAAGATGAGTACCCCGTATTTAATGGGCGCAACAATCGATTTTGTCGACACAATTCAGAAGCAAGGCTTTACTATCGATAATCCAAATGCACAAGGCTCATGTGCATGTGGTGATTCCTTTAACTAAACCCGTAACTCTTTAACTGCATCGCCAAGACGAATCGCAAGATCTATTACATCTCGCTGGCTATGCTCTTTCTTTAGGGTAATTCTGATATGACCTGTTTCGCCTAGCCCCATTGCCTTAAGTACGTGGCTAGGGGATAGTGCTCCACCGCCACACGCAGATCCCGCATCGATTTTGAAATCGTTGCTATCTAGGCGACGGAGTAACTCATCGGCAATAATGTTGGGAATAACTAAAGCTAGATATCTTGCATCGCAATATTCAGATTGACCGGCAAATTTGAGGTTTGGTATCCGCTCGCTTAACTCTTTTCGCAGGCGAAGATTTAGTTCGGAAAGTTGCTTTGCTACCCGCTTCTCATCAGCTAGCCAATCTTCAAGAGAAATTGCAGTAGAAATCAACGCAGCCTTTGAATAAGAACCAAAAGTTCTTCGATTATCCATCTTTGGTAACGGGGATTGCCATTGCGCATCCTCATGAATTGCCAGAATTGCTATGCCCTCGGGTCCGGCGAAACTTCTTGGATTCCAGAGAGCCACATCCCATTTCTTGGGAAGTAAATCAGGCGCGCTAGCAGCTGTCATATCTGCAAAAATCTGAAAATCATCTCTTGCACATGGCTTCTGCATTACACCGGTTTCGCGATTCGTTGCCTGCCAAGATAGAACCGAATCTGCGGGTAATTCCGATTGAGAATAATCTGCAACTCCATTGCCATCGATCTCTAACTTAAACACTTGACGTTTATCTTCTTCGCGCGCGAAGGCATGAACAATTTGTCGATCAGCATCGCTGTAAATAAATGGACGGAGATTGTTTTTAAGTAACCCTGAAATCCCCATCCAGAATCCAAATCCAAGTTCTCCAACAAACTCAAGATTCTCCCGAGATACTTTCAAGTTTGCCGCGATGGTCTCGGTTGCTTCAAATACTAGATTTCGAAATTTGGCAGAATCATGATGAATCTTGGCTGGATCGAGCCACGAACTCTCTAGCGCTCGACTCAATGCTTGAGCAGAGCGAGGCGATTGTGGGAGTTCGCTGCGGAAATCTCGACCTGTGATGGGGGACACCCTTGGAACGCTACCTGCTAAACCGACCTTGCGCGAGCAGCGACTATTCTTGGCTCATGCGTAGGGTGCTCAAAATTACCTCACCGATTCTTGCCTCAACTTTTCTCTTGGCTGGCTGCTCCTCAGAAGAATTCAGAGGATTTGGATTTAAAGAGGGAGTTACAAGCGTTAACGAATCCTCCTTTGGTTTATGGCAAGGAGCTTGGTTAGCGGCCGCGGTTGTAGGTGTTTTCACAATGGTTCTGATTCTCTGGCCAGCAATCTTCCATCGTAAGAAAGATGAAAGCTATCCAAGACAGTTCCAGTACAACATCCCGGTTGAAATTGCGTACACGGTGATTCCATTTTTGATCATTGCCGTTCTTTTTGGCTACACCGCTAAAGCGCAGACGGAGATCAAATCTGTATCACCGGCAACAGCTACCGATGTCCACGATGTAACTGTTAATGCGATTCAATGGTCATGGCAATTCACTTATGAAGAAGCGGGACCTGGAACTACCGTTACCGGAACCCCCGCTCAGCCTCCAACTCTGTATATGCCACAAGGCGAGAAAGTTAGATTCAAAATCACTGCTTCAGATGTCGTACACGGATTTTGGATTCCAGCATTCATGATGCAAATTCAAAATATTCCAGGTGTTGAAAATCAAATTGAATTTACGGCCAAAGAACTAGGAACATATCCTGGGCGATGCAACATCCTCTGCGGTCGCCAACATTCTCAGATGCTTTTCACTGTAAAAGTTGTAACTCCAAGCGAGTATGACGCATACATTCAGTCGCTAAAGGCAAAGGCAGGGCCGACCGCATGACAACATTTGCAACGAAACCTAGCGAGCGAGTATTGCCACCCACGCCACGCAAGATGTCAAAGGGGCAACTTGCAGTTAAGTTGATGACCACAACAGATCACAAAGTTATTGGCTACATGTATCTGGTCACTTCGTTTGTCTGGTTCTTGCTTGGTGGAATTTTGGCGCTCGCCATTAGAGCAGAACTTGCTCAGCCAGGAATGCAATTCCTAAGTTCTGAGCAATATAACCAAGTCTTTACAATGCACGGAACGATCATGTTGTTGATGTTTGCAACTCCACTCTTCGTGGGCTTTGCAAATGTGATCATGCCACTCCAAATCGGAGCCGCCGACGTGGCATTTCCAAGAATGAACATGCTTTCTTATTGGCTCTACCTCTTTGGATCAACGATGGCGGCCGGTGGTTTCTTGGCGCCCGGCGGTGCAGCTTCATTTGGTTGGACTGTTTATGTTCCACTTTCAAATAGCACTTTTTCACCAGGCATCGGTGCAGATCTTTGGATAGTTGGACTCGCAATTGGTGGCCTTGGAACAATTCTTGGTGGAGTCAATTTTGTAACAACAATCTTTACGATGCGCGCACCAGGTATGACTATGTTCCGGATGCCGATTTTTTCTTGGAACGTACTCTTAACTTCAATTCTTGTATTAATTGCATTCCCGCCATTGGCAGCCGTCCTACTTGGATTGGAATCGGATCGATTATTTGGCTCTCATATTTTTGATCCGGCAAATGGTGGTGCGATTCTTTTCCAGCATCTCTTCTGGTTCTTTGGACATCCCGAGGTTTATATCTTGGCTCTACCATTCTTTGGTATCGCAACTGAGATTCTTCCGGTCTTTAGCCGTAAACCTATTTTTGGTTATAAAGGTTTAGTCGCGGCAACAATTGCGATTGCGGCACTTTCTGTAGCCGTCTGGGCTCACCATATGTATGCAACTGGCCAAGTTTCGTTGCCATTCTTCTCATTTATGACATTTCTAATTGCCGTTCCAACTGGCGTTAAATTCTTCAATTGGATTGGCACGATGTGGGGCGGATCGCTCACATTTGAGACGCCAATGCTCTGGGTTATGGGATTCTTGATTACATTCTTACTCGGCGGCTTGACCGGTGTAATTCTGGCAAGCCCACCACTTGATTTCGCAGTATCTGCCTCCTACTTCGTTGTGGCCCACTTCCACTATGTTCTTTTCGGAACAGTTGTATTTGCAATGTTCGCAGGTTTCTATTTCTGGTGGCCAAAGATGACCGGCAGAATGCTCAATGAAACCCTAGGCAAGATACATTTCTGGACTCTCTTTATCGGTTTCCACACAACATTCTTAATCCAGCACTGGCTTGGTATTAAAGGCTTCCCAAGAAGATACGCAGATTATCTTGCGACAGATGGTTTTACTACGATGAATATGATTTCGACAGTCGGTGCGGCTCTCTTGGCGCTCTCAATGATTCCATTCTTCATCAACATTTGGATTACTCGCAAAGCTCCACTCGTTGGCGTAAATGATCCATGGGGATATGGCGCTTCACTCGAATGGGCAACATCTTGTCCGCCACCACGTCATAACTTCCTCTCGATGCCAAAGATTCGCTCCGAACGACCAGCGTGGGATTTAAATCATCCGGAGCATGCTGAAATTGAAGATTGGCACCGCAAGTGAAATTCGGATACCGACTCTTTATCTTCCTATTTCTTTTCTATGGGATTTTGACAGCTGTTTATTGGTTTATGACTAAGGAGCATGCAGGCACTACTGCCTTAGCTCTTAGCGCTGGTCTTGCTTTGATCATCGGATATTACTTCTGGTTTACAAATCGCAGAACCGGTGGCGTGCTTCCAGAAGATAACTTGAAGGCAGAGATAGCAGATGGCGCTGGCGAACTCGGTTTCTTTAGCCCTCATTCTTGGTGGCCCCTCCCAGTTGCCGCATCTGCAACTGCAGTAGGTCTTGGTTTAATTATTGGCTGGTGGCTAACCCTCATAGCTGTCGGAGCGCTAATAGTTTCAATTCTTGGCTTCGTGCTTGAATACGAAAAGCCAGGAAATTCCGCTCACCACTAATGAGCAAACCCAGAGCAGAAATAATTGATACTGGCAATCCCAGATTAAAAAAGGCTGTGATTGATATTGCCGCAGAGCCTGCTGCAATCTTTAATTATTTAGTAAATCCAAAAGCTCATAAAGAATTTGATGGCTCTAACTCCATTAAAGGTGTTAATTGGGGACCAGAGCGATTAACACTGGGCGCCAAATTTGGGATGCAGATGAAGATCGGAATTAATTATCGGATTACCAATAAAGTAGTTGAATTTGAAGAGAATAAGTTGATTGCCTGGCGCCATTTAGGAAGATGGATTTGGCGTTACGAATTAGAGCCCACTGCTGATGGCAGGACAAGAGTGACAGAGAGTTTTGATGGAAGACCTTCACCATTTCAATGGTGGCTCCGGAGTCGCGGCGCTTATCCATATGTAGAAAAGGCCGTAGCAAAGAGTTTAGTAAAGCTTAAGCAATTGGTAGAAGAGCCAACTGCTTAGTGATGTCCATCCTCAATCTCTAAAACGTCTTTTGCTGTCGGCTTTGCAATCTGTTCTTGTGCTGCAATAGACATCCGAGCCCGAAGCTTGCCCTTGATACCTTGTGGGTTAGCGACACCATTTTCATCGGCATCACCAATTGCGAGAGGTGGATTTTGTTCATGCTGCGTCAAAACAAATGCCTTCTCCGGGGAGATTGATTCATGAACTTCAATAAATTCCCCGTGAGGCAACATGACAAGACGTCCAGTTTCCTCGCCATGGAGCACCAGTTCTCGATCTGCTCGCTGTAACGATAGGCAGATTCGTTTTGTAATCACGAAGGCGATTGGAGGTAGAACGATTACGCCAATTCTGGAGAACCACATAATCTGATTAATTGAAAGATCGAAATGGGTTGCAAGCAGGTCATTGCCACCATTAATTAAGCAGACAAGCGTGAAGGTCAGAGACATCGCTCCGATTGCAGTGCGATTTGGATTATTGCGTGGTCTATCAAGAATGTGGTGTTCGCGCTTATCGCCAGTCATCCACTGTTCAATAAATGGATAGAAAGCCATCAATGTAAATATGATGCCAGGAATGATTAAACCTGGAATCAAAATGTTCCAGGAGATCGTGAAACCAAAGGCGTGAGTTTCAATTGGTGGCGCTAGACGTACCAAGCCATCTAGCCATCCCATGTACCAATCTGGCTGCGAACCTGCGCCAATTTGACCTGGGTTGTATGGACCGTAAATCCAAATCGGATTGATCGAAGCGACCGCGCCTAGAAAGGCAGTGATTCCAAAAACAATAAAGAAGAAGCCGCCAGCTTTAGCCATATAGACAGGCATTAATGGGTAACCAACAACATTCTTCTCAGTGCGACCAGGACCTGGATATTGAGTGTGCTTCTGATACCAGACCAACATTAAGTGAGCTGTTACTAGGGCAAGAATAATTCCTGGAATTAGGAGGATGTGAACCATATAGATTCTTTGAATAAATACTTCACCTGGGAATGCTCCGCCAAATACAAAATAAGCCAGGTATGAACCAACTACAGGGATAGCTTGGATAATCGCTTCTGCGATACGAATACCAGTTCCTGAGAGTAAATCATCTGGCAATGAATAACCGAGGAAGCCTTCGACGATTCCAAGAGTTAGTAAAGCAACGCCGATAATCCAATTCAATTCACGCGGCTTTCGAAAAGCTCCGGTAAAGAAGACTCGCATCATATGAACAACCATGGCCGCCATAAAGATAAGTGCGGCCCAGTGGTGAATCTGTCTCATTAAGAGTCCGCCGCGAACATCGAAAGAGATATGAAGTGTAGATGCGTACGCTGCCGACATCTTTATTCCATTTAAAGGTTCATATGAACCTTCATATTCAACTTCCTTCATAGATGGGTCGAACCAGAAAGTCAGGAATGTTCCAGAAAGTAGCAGGATGACGAATGAGTACATGACAATCTCGCCCAACATAAAGGACCAGTGATCTGGAAAGACTTTAGTTAAGGTCTTCTTCATCCACTTTGCTGCACCAGTTCGCTCGTCAACGAAATTTGCTGCGCCACCTGCTAGACGTTCACGTGCGCTCATTTGGAATCACGCTCCCAGAAACTAGGTCCGACTGCTTCATTAAATGGTGCCTGTGCAACTAAATATCCCTCATCATCAACTGTGATGGCTAATTGTGGCAGAGGTCTTGCAGCTGGTCCAAAGATAACTTTGGCAGCTCTTGTGACATCGAAAGTCGATTGATGGCAAGGGCAGAGAAGATGTTTAGTTGTCTGTTCATAAAGTGCGACGGCGCAACCCATATGTGAACAGATTTTGGAGAAAGCGATGATTCCTTCATATGTCCAAGATAGGCGCTCTGGATCAAGATTAAATTCTTCCGGTCTAATTCTGATGAGTAAGACTGAATCCTTTGCGATGTCATCTAGGTGACGAACTTTGCCTGCCGGGAATTCAGGCTGTACCTGAGCAACCCCACCAACTTCAAGATCAGATGGCTTGATTGGGCGATCACCAGGATCAGTAACCAACCTGGTGCCTTTCTTCCAATTAGTTTCATTTAATTCATTTCCTGGAAGTGGGCCAAGATCGCGCAGAAGGAGGATTGGAGATAAGCCGACTAAGCCGAGAGCGAGCCCCATAGTTCTCTTAATTAGTGGGCGTCTACCAAGGCCTGCTTGAGCCGCTCCATCTTTAACAGTCGCAACAAAAGCTGCTCGATCCTCATCTTTAGAGCGCTGCTCTTTTCTATAGTCAACAACTTCGTGATCTGGCATCAAAGTCTTTGCCCAATGAACGGCGCCCATTCCGATAAAGAAGAGTGCCATAGCTAGTCCAAGACCGAGGAAGAGTTGATGAGCGTTTGTGTTGCCCATTATCGGCAAAAAGATAAAGGTATCTTCAGGAATCCAGATATACGAATATATGAAAAGAATTGTTCCTAGCGCCGATAATGTAAATAAGATTCCAACTTGGCGCTCTGCCTTGCGAGCTGCAATCGGATCGACATCTGCCTTTCGATGAACGTGTTCTGGTAATCCTGGATCAGCTAATTTCTCTATTTCATTATTCATTATCGAGCCTTTGTTGTGAGCCATACTGCAACGCCGATTAACAAACTAAGTCCAAATGCCCAAGCAAAGAGACCTTCTGTTACTGGTCCAACTCTGCCAAGGGCAGCGCCACCGAGAGCTGGTTCACTCTCTGCATGCTTGATCCACTTTATGATTGAAAGTTTCTCATCATGAGTTAGAACAGTATTTGCAAATACTGGCATCGCTTGAGGTCCGGTAATCATTGCTTCATAAATATGTTTTGGCTCAACACCCATAACAGTTGGCGCATATTTACCTTGTGAAAGTGCACCGCCTTGACCAGCCAAGTTATGGCACATTGCGCAATTAGTTCTAAATAGTTCACCACCAAGAGCAGTGTCACCACTTCTTTCCCATGCAAGTTCTTCATTTGTAACAGCTGCAGGTCCCGGTGCCAGAGATGCAACATATGCAGCTAGCGCAGCAGTCTCTTCCTCGTTGTAAACCGGCTCTTTTCTCATTGCCTGTTGGCTCATATCGGCCATAGGCATACGTCCAGTAGCCACTTGGAAATCAACAGAAGCTGCTCCGACACCGATCAGCGAAGGAGCGGCGCCAGCGCCTTCAGCATTTAGACCATGGCAAGAAGAACATCCGCGAGCAAAGATTTCTTTTCCTTCTGCAATTAGTGAAGCTTTATCGGAAGTTGCTACAACTTGAACTTCGTTTGAGGCTGCTTGGGCAACTGAGTATCCGAGCCCAGCTAGCGATAAGCCGGCAAGCAATAGGACAGGGCCAGCCAATTTATGACGTCGGAATTTTGAAATAAAAGCAAATGGATTTTTCATAATTAATGCACCAAGTAGATTGCCGAGAATAGAGCAATCCAGACGATATCGACGAAGTGCCAGTAGTAGGAGACAACGATTGCAGTTGTCGCTTGGCGATGACCAAATTGACGTGCCTTAGAAACGCGAATCATCACGATAAGAAATGCAATCAAGCCACCTGTCACATGAAGTCCATGGAAGCCGGTTGGTAAATAGAAAACCGATCCATATGCTGATGAAGAAACTGTAAGTCCTTCGCGAACCAATTCTGCGTATTCATAAATCTGGCCACCGATAAAGAACGCACCCATTGCGAATGTAAGTGCAAACCACTCTCGCATTCCCCACTTAGATAGTTGCCAGATTTTTCCGGTACGTAGATTTTGGAAGCGTTCTGCAGCGAATACGCCGAACTGACAAGTTACCGAAGATAAGACAAGAATTGTGGTGTTAAAAGCTGAGAAGGGAATATTGAGCATCTCAACGTTCTCTTTCCAAATCTCTGGACCTTGCACAGCACGCGTGGTGAAGTACATTGCAAAGAGAGCGGCAAAGAACATTAATTCACTAGCAAGCCAGACAATTGTTCCTACGGCAACGATATTTGGACGGTTTGGACGAGTTGCCAATGTGCTGGACATGTGGGGGATTATTCCGCAAAACCAAGGCGAATTGCCCATTTCCCTCGTAACGGCCTAGCCACAATCTCCGGTGAAACGCATCACGAATCTGCCTCTAGACTGACCCTGTTATGTCGAAACTATCAATTTTGGTCTATTCAGATGATTCAACGGTCCGAGAAGCCGTAATAACGGCGCTCGGGAAGCGTTTATCTCCGGAATTTCCTGAGAACGAGATTCGGGAATTTGCGACCGCGGACGCGCTTCGCCTTTACGCAGTTGAAGAAAATAAGGGCAATAAAAAAGCAATCGATCTCTTTATTCTTGATGGAGAAGCTACGCCAGAAGGCGGTATGGGATTAGCAAGACAATTAAAAGATGAAATATTTAATTGCCCGCCAGCATTGCTCATAGTTGCGCGACCTCAAGATGCATGGTTGGCAGGTTGGTCAAGAGCGGATGGCGTCGTGACTCATCCAATTGATCCTTTTACCTTGGCAAAATCTGCAGCTAGCTTGCTTAATCAAAATCAATTCTCTACCCATTCAAATTAAGGTTTGATTATGTGGCAAGAACTTCTTGTTGCGTTAGCTGAAAAGAAGAATCCAGAACTTGATCAGATCAAATTTGCAATGTCAGAGATTCTGTCAGGTCGAGCATCTGACGATGAGATTCGAGATTTCCTTTTAGGCTTGAAGAATAAAGGTGAAACTCCCGATGAGGTTAATGCACTTGTAGAGGTTCTTTATCAACATGCGACACTTATAAATGTTCCAGATCGGGCCGTCGATGTTGTCGGAACGGGTGGCGATGGCTTTAACACCATCAATATTTCAACAAGCGCTGCAATTGTTACTACCGCCGCAGGTGCGAGGGTAATAAAGCATGGCAATAGAGCCGCATCCTCTAAGAGTGGATCAGCTGATTTACTTGAAGCGTTAGGCATAAAAATTGATTTAGGTGCAGAACAAGTTGCGGAAATTGTTAGACAAATCGGAATTGGATTTGCATATGCACCTAATTTTCACCCAGCAATGCGCTTTGCTGCGCCCGTAAGAAAAAGCCTTGGAACCCCAACAATTTTCAATATCCTGGGTCCGCTAGCAAATCCAGCGCGTCCGAATTTTGTAGCAATCGGTGTCGCGCGAAGAGAGATGTTTCCTCTAGTGGCCGAAGTTTTGGCAAGGCGAGGCTGTAGTGGTTTTGTTTTTCGTGGCGTAGAAGGTCTTGATGAGGTTTCAATTGCAGGCAAGACAGAGATACTTCAACTTCATAATGGGGAAATTGATGAGAAATTGTTCCACCCTTCCGATATTGGAGTGGATACATATTCTTTAGAGGGTATCCGTGGTGGGGAAGCCGCTGAGAATGCAAAAATTACTTTAGATGTCTTCTCAGGTAAAACAGGTGCATATCGAGAGGCAATCCTTTTAAATTCGGCAATCGCGATTGCAGCATTTAAGGGAGATTTCGACCTAGGTATAGAACAGCAGATGGCAAATGGATATGTCCTAGCAAAAACTGCGATTGATAGCGGAAAAGCGGAAGAATTAATTTATCGCTGGCGCGATCTTTCCCATGAAATTGAGAAAGTTTCTTTGTAACTCTCTGCGCTAGAAGAATCTCTAAATTCACTCAATTTTTCGCGATGCCACTCGCCCCCGTAGAGTGGGTTGCTCCATTCGCCATCTATTTCCAAAAGCTTTATCTCTGAGTTGGTTATGAATCGAAGCAAAACTTCAATCTCTTCATGACTTGGAATCTGATCTGAGAGTTTTTGACTGAGTACCTCATCACTAATTCGATTTAGCTCTGCAGCCAATTCTGAAAAGTTATCAATATCGCCTTTGCGAGTGGCGAGAAGCCTGCCTGAGTGAATGAGCGCAAGTTCATAATGTCTATCGCTGGGCGCGGCAACGATTAGCTTATTAATCTTCAAGAGCGAGGAGATCCGCTGACTTCTGGTCATACCCTTTATCAATGAGAGCAGTCGATTACGGACTTCGGCCGCTTCTTCAAATCTCTCAGCTAGCGCGAGCTCTTTCATCCTCATATCTAATCTCTGAAATATTGATCTGGAATCACGTTCGAGTGAATGTTGAAGTTCCAGGACGACGGATTTATAGGAGTCTGGAGATTGCAATCCAATACAAGGCGCTCCGCATTTCCCTAAATCAAAAAGCGCACAAGGACTTGCGCTTTGCATACTCTTTATTGTGATTCGAGGAGTGCATTGTCGAATTGAAAACTCCTCGTAAATTCCTGCTTGCGCAGATTGCGCCTCATCGCGACTGGAGAATGGTCCGATCCAACCCTGACCATCACTCAATTTATGAAGACCTCGAGTTAGAGATATGCGCGGAAAATCTTCTTCTGTTATTCGGAGAATTACTGCTTTATCTTGAAATCTAGATCTGCGATTAAATCGTGGCTTGATAGATCCAATAAGTCTTAGTTCCTGAATTTCTGCCTCAAGAATTGTTGGGGTTTCAATGAATTCAAGAGAAGCGGCTAGGCCGATCATGTCATGAATTCTTTTTCGAGTTTCTGCCGCGGAAAAATAAGTTCTAACTCGTGACTTTAAATTTCGAGAAGTTCCGATATACAAGGGTTCATTTCTCTCATCTTTAAAGATGTAAACCCCAGGAGATTCTGGAGCGCTATTCGCAAGATGTCGCTTCTTCCGCTGTGCTTCCGTAACTCGGCTAGAAAGAGATTTCAAATCAGCAAAACTGAAAACCCCTTGCGACCCCAACCTTTCAAAAATTCCATGAAGGACATCAACAGTTGCGCGGGCATCAGAGAGTGCACGGTGATCGGGTTCAGTTACAGCTCCAAAGAACTTTGCTAATGTTGATAACTTGAAGTTGAGTACCTCATCTCTGCTGAGTGCGTATCTAGAAATTTTGGCAGTATCAACAATCTCGTATCTGGGCCAAGGTTGATCAAGTTGTTCAGCTGCGGACTTGAGAAAACCGATATCAAAGGGCGCGTTATGAGCAACTAAGACGCTATTAGTTGGAGACCCAATAAATTCAAGAAGCGAAAAGAAGACCTCACCGATTGTAGGAGCAGTGGCCACCATTGCATCTGTGATTCCGGTAAGAACTGTGATGAATGGCGGAATCACCATTTCTGGATTTACAAAACTTTGAAACTCTCCAATAACTTCTCCGCCTCGCACCTTAACGGCACCAATTTCTGTAATTTTCGAATTTGAGGGTGAGCCGCCAGTCGTCTCTAGATCCAGAATTACAAATGTAGTTTCCAGAAGTAAACGATCCTCACTCACCAGCCGAATGTAAGGCCTAGAACTGACGAAATGAGAGAAGTAGTATTTAGGAATGGCGACAACCGGCGCCCCCAATGGGTGGCTAGATGATTTCTATAAAGAGGGCCACGGTGCTCATTCAAAGATTGGCGTCTTGTTATTGCATGGCTTTACGGGATCACCTGCATCAATGCGCCCTTGGGCAGATTTTCTTAATAAGAAAGGTCTAACGGTTGCGGTTCCGAGAATTCCAGGCCACGGCACTCGGTGGCAGGATCTCAATCAGGTTAGTTGGCGTGAGTGGACGGATCGAGCAGAGCAAGAGTTACTTAAATTAAAGGCACAATCTTCAGAAGTTTTTATCTTCGGACTCTCCATGGGTGGCGCAAATACCTTATTCACGGCCGCAAATTCAAATGTAAAGATCTCTGGAATAGTTTTGGTCAATCCCATGATTCACATAACAGATCCTGCGATTAAGTTGATAAATATCATCAAGTATTTGGTACCAAAACGTCCATCGGTAGGAGATGACATTAAGAAACCAGGTATCACTGAGTGGGGCTATGACGCTTTACCCACAAAAGGCGTTGCTGAATTAAATAAGCTATTGAAAGCAACTCGGAAGTCACTTCCAGAAGTAAAGGTGCCGACATTGCTATTTCATAGCGTCGAGGATCATGTGTTGCCCGTGTCCAATACCGAATTAATCATGAAAGAGATTGGCGCGGTTGATAAAGCCAGAATAGAACTTGGTAATTCATACCATGTGGCAACTCTCGATTATGATGCAGAAACTATCTTCGAGAGTTCCTATCAATTCATTTTGGAAAAAGTTAGTAATCTTGATTAGTTTGAGATGACGCCGGTTCCCAATAGCAGCAGGAGCGTTACACCCAGTGCGACCCGGTAAATCACAAATGGCGCAAAGGAATTTGTTCTGACGAACTTTAATAACCAAGCTATAACTAGATAGCCGACAGTGAATGAAACGAGAGTCGCTACTGCAGTTTCACCGGCGCTAAATCGGTTTAATACTGGAGATTGAAGCGAGTTATAGAGCTCAAAGAAACCACTTGCCAAAACGGCGGGAATCGCCAAAAGAAATGAGAAACGCAAGGCTTCCACACGATTGAAACCTAATAACCGGCAGATAGCGATGGTTGAGCCAGAACGTGAAACGCCAGGTATCAGGGCAAGTGATTGTGCAAATCCCGCCAATAAGCCATCGCGCAATTTCATATCTTTGAGATCTCTTTTTTCCTCCCCAATGCGATCAGCTAAGCCGAGAATGAGTCCGAAGATGATTAAGACAGATGCAACAATCCACAACGAACGTAACTCGTTACGAATAGTGTCCTGAAGTAGTACGCCAATTAAAACAATTGGCAGAGAACCTACTATTACAAACCACCCCAATCTGGCAGAGGCAATATCGTGCTCTGTTTTGAATATTGATTTAGTCCAGGAGGAAATAATTTTTGATATGTCGCTTCTAAAATATATTAAGACGGCTAATTCAGTACCAATTTGAATGATTGCCGTAAAAGTTGCGCCTGGATCGGCTGCCCGTTCATTAAATATGCCGGCAATTCGTAGATGTGCGCTTGAGGATATTGGTAAGAATTCAGTTAAACCTTGCAGGATCCCGAGGAAGATTGCCTCTAACAAGGAAATTTACCTTTTCCGACATTTACCGTAACGGTTTGGGTATGCGAATAAAACTCAAGGGCAGCTTTTCCTTGTTCACGTGCTCCATAAGATGAGTCCTTAAGGCCACCGAATGGCGCGTAGAAATCTACGCCGGCGGTTGGTCCATTAACTTTAACCATTCCAGTTTCAAGTGCTTTTGAAATTGCAAAAGCAGCCGCAAGATCTTGCGTATGGATTGAGGCAGTTAAACCGTAAGGCACATCGTTTGCTAATTTGATAGCAGCGGAAACATCATGGACATTTGCAACATGAACAATCGGCGCAAAAACTTCTTCGCACATCAATTGATGATCAAGCGGAACATCCGTTGTAATAGCAGGGGATACCAAATTCTTGCCTGCATCTACCGTTTCCCCACCAAAAGCCAACTTCCCGACCTTGGTACTTTCTGCTACCGCGCGTTCAAAACCTTCTCTGGCCGCGCTATGAATTAACGGGCCGACAAAAGTTTTCTCATCGTTAGCATCGCCAACTTGAAGAGATTTAGTTGCAGAAATCAAGACTTCGGCAACTTCATCTCGACGTTTCTTATCTCCAACAACAATAACTCTTCGGGTTGCTGTGCACTTCTGGCCAGAGTAACTAAATGCCGCAATTGGGAATTGCGTTGCCAGTAGATTTAAATCGGCATCGGGCAATACGAGAGCAGGATTATGTCCACCCATCTCAGCTTGAACAGGAATTCCGAGCTTTGCAGATTGTGAAATGACTTCTTTCCCAACCCTTGCCGATCCAGTGAATGAAGCTACATCTGAGTGATCAATTAGGGATTTTCCAATTTGTCCGTCGCCTGGCATGACAGTAAAGACACCTTCCGGAAATACCTCGTTCGCAAATTTTGCAAATAACAGAGCTGTATTACTTGAAAACTCACTTGGCTTAATAATGACCGCATTTCCCATAGCAAGAGCAGGGGCTGCTTTCCAGAAAGGGATTGCAATTGGAAAGTTCCAAGGCGTAATCAATCCAGCAACGCCATACGGACGCCTAATTGAAAGTATGAAGTTTGGCGATGTTGCCGGAAAAGTTTCGCCATCAGAATCCAAGACAGCAGCGCTGTAAAAATCTAAGATACTTATCGCTCGATTAAGCTCACCACGCGCTTCGGTAATTGGCTTCTTAACCTCTTCGACCATTGAAGCGACAAGTGCTTCTCTGTTCTCGGAGAAAAGTTTGGAGAGTTTGGAGAGTGCAGCAGATCTTGCAAGTGGATCTGCGCTCCAAGAAATTTGGGATTTACGAGTTTTTGCTATCAAATCCGAAAGGTTAGACATAACTATTTATCGCGCTCCTTTTTAAACCAGAAAACCTTCAGGGAATGGATCAGTAGCATCCAAAATCCAATTACTCTCACCCATAATCCACGCTCTGCCGGTGATTGTTGGAACTACCGCGGGGAAGGGTCCGACCAACGTCTTTTCTTTTACCCGACCTTCAAAAGTTGAACCAATCCAAGATTCATTGATCAACACATCATCATCTTTAAATTGACCTAATGCATGCATTTGTGCCAACCGAGCACTTGTCCCAGTTCCGCATGGAGAGCGATCAAACCAACCAGGATGAATCGCCATGGCATTCTTCCAGTGCAATGGCTTCTCGCCTGGAGTTATGAAATCGACATGATGGCAGATGGCTATATCTTTATTCTCTGGATGTACCGGACGATTCTGTTCGTTGATTGCATCGCAAATTCGCAGACCCAGATCGAGAAATTTCTGACCATTCTCTCTTTTGAATTCAATTCCAACTCGCTCTATGGGAACAATGGCATAGAAATTGCCGCCATAGGCAATGTCATATTTCAATTTCCCAAAATTCTTAACTTCAACTTCCTGATCTTTTGCCAATAGGAACGATGGCACATTTGTGATTGTGGCATTAAGAGCCTTGCCACCCTTAACTTGCACATCAACAATTACAAGACCTGCAGGTGTGTCTAATCGAATTGTTGTCACTGGCTCTTGAACGTCAACTAACTTCTTTTCCACTAGAACTGTTGCAACACCTATTGTTCCGTGACCGCACATTGGTAAACATCCTGAAACTTCTATATAGACAACGCCCCAGTCGGCATCGTTCCGCGTCGGTTTTTGCAGAATTGCACCACTCATTGCCGAATGGCCACGAGGTTCGTTCATCAACCATTTTCGAAAGGCATCATCTTTTGCCATAAAATTCAAGCGCTTCTCAAACATTGTCGCGCCCGGAATCTCGCCGTAACCGTCAATAACAACGCGCGTCGGCATTCCCTCTGTATGACTTTCGACAGTCTTTACATTGCGAAGCAACTTACTCATTAGGCGTTGAAGTTAGCTTTGAACTTTAGATACTGTTTGTGAAGTTTTTCTTGATCAGCTTTTGGAAGCGGCAGTCGAGGAAGTCTCGTTGGGCCACCATATCGACCTTCAAACTCCATCGTTGCCTTAATAGCTTGGATAAATTCCTTCTGACTATCCCAATGGAATAAATCATGAAGCGCTGCATAAAGTGGGCGAGCTTTTACAAAGTCGCCAGCCAGCGCTAAATCGTAAACAATCTTCGATTCTCTTGGCAGCGCATTGGTAAATCCAGCAATCCATCCGGTAACTCCACCAGTGGCAAGTTCCAGTAGTACATCATCTGCACCGACCATCACTTCGATGCGCGGTGCATGCGAGTGGATCTGCCAGACCCTTCTTACATCACCGGAAAACTCTTTGATTGCAACAACTTCTGGAACTTCATCAGCAATTCGTCCAACCAGAGCAGGAGTTAAATCAACTTTGGTATCGAATGGATTGTTATAGGCAATTATTGGGATACCAACTCTGGCTACTTCTTTATAGTGAGCAATTACCTCATCATCATTAGCTCGGTAAGACGTTGGCGGTAGCAACATGACGGCACTGGCGCCTGCGGATGCAGCTTGTTCTGCCCATGTTCGAGCCTCTTTTGCGCCATAAGCCGCGACACCCGGAACAACATGGAAACCTTTTGGCGCCGCCGCAATTGCAGTTGTGACCATCTTCGAACGCTCTTCAGAGGTCAGAACTTGATACTCACCAAGAGATCCATTTGGGATAACTCCTAAGTGGCCGAATGATGCAAGCCATGCAACATGTTCTGCATATTTATCAAAATCAATTGATAGATCATTCTTAAAAGGAGTTGCGGTTGCTGTGAGAATTCCTTGCCATGGTTTCATAGAGATGGATGCTAGTCGGAAAGTTCTCCCAAAGTAACCGCCCCGCCAATGGGTCTACTCACAGGCGAAAGGACTTCTTTCCCTTCCGTAAAGCGCTCAGCGAGATCTGAAACATTGCGATGGCAGATTCGCCCCTGGCACATTCCCATACCGGCTCGAGTAAATAGTTTGGAAGTTCGAGCCGAATCTGCACCGAGTTTCTTAAATGAATCAATAATCTCTGACTTTTTTACCTCTTCACATCTGCAGATTGTGAAATCCTCAGTACTCCAATCCATCCAATCTTTACTTGGAGCATAAATTTTCGCTAGGCCACTCGCAAATACTTTCTGCCGAAATCTATTTATTTTTGAAATAGTTGATGAACGACTTTTTCCAAGCATCGATAGTGCGGCAATCTTGCCTTCGGTAATTGCTAGCTCATGTCCACCGATGCCAGTTACCTCTCCGGCGGCCCAGACATTATTAACTGATCCCCGTTGGTTGCTATCAACTTTGACAGATTCTTCACCAAAGACAATCTCTCTTTCTAATTTCAAGATGCTTGGAATCGTTAAATCTGGAGTGAATCCATAGGAGATAGCTGCCACTTCAACATTTTCAATTATTGATTGCGATGCCCTCTTCTTTGCAAGATGAATATTAAGTCCAGAGCTCGTTCCTTCAATTTTGAAAATATTGACGCCTGTTTCAAATCTGATCTTTTGACGCTTAAGGAAGAGCAAGAATTTAATCGCGGCGAGCGCTTTTTCTGGATTAAGAATTAGACCTAAAGTATTTCGCCACCACCTGAAGTTGGAACGATATTCAAATACACCTTTTATCGTAGGAGGATTCTTCATATCTAAAAGTGACTCGACAACTGGGAAGAGAAATGGCCCGGATCCGCCAAGAACTATCGAATTACCGGGAGACGTCGAATGACCTTTAATAAGAGACTGCAAGCCGCCAGCAGTAATTACGCCAGGCAGAGTCCAACCGGGGATAGGTATTGAACGTTCAATGGCTCCAGTAGCAACAAGAAGTTTCCCCGCGCGAATCGTTGTCGTACCAGCCGCAGTTCTTAAATGTATGACCATGCTCTGATCTTTTTGCTCAATCTGCCAGACAGTCGTCTGCAGGTGCCATTCGACAAATGGTGAGCGAATCAAAAATTCAAACTTCTCACTTGGAAATTTCTCACCATACTTATGGCGCCAATACTGACCACCAGGTATTTGGTATTGATCAATCAGTAGAACCTTTTTTTGATTTCTTGCAAAGATGGCAGCAGCCGATAAACCTGCGGGACCCGCTCCAATAATTACGTAATCAGCACTCGTGCTAGCCATTTAAGCCCTTTTGACTCTCGACATTGAGATTCAGTTCCGCCTTTGCTAAACAAGCGCGCTGATTAATAACGCCATTGATTGATACTAGGCAGTCATAACAATGTCCGATTCCACAGAAGACAGATCTTGGTTCTCCAGTAAATCTTGTCGTTCGCAACACGCTTTTACCCGAGCGGAGTAATGCGGCCGCCACGGTATCGCCACTTTCAAATGGAATTTTCTCGCCATTGAAACTGAACTGAGTCATTAAGCCACACCAACGTTCATCGAATCGCCAGTAGAACTCTGAAATCTGGCAGGAGTAAATGGTGATGGATCAATCAGAGTTTTTTCATTTTTAATCATCTGAGCAATCAATCTGCCACTGGCTGCTGAGAGACCGATACCAGCACCTTCATGTCCAGCACAGTGGAACAAGCGCGGAAGATTTTTATCCGGCCCGATTATAGGAAGGTGATCAGGTGAATATGGCCGAAAGCCGTTGTAGACCCGGAGCAATTGAGCGGAGGAAAGGATTGGAAATAGCGAAGTTGCTTGCCGAGCCAATCTCTTAATTATCTCAACGTTAATTGAACGATCAAAACCGATGCGCTCTCTGCTTGCTCCAATAAGAATAGTCCCGCTCTTTGTTCCTTCGATTACAGTTGAAGTTTGTAGTTCGGCATCGCTGCTTGCAACGTTATCGACATAATCGGAGTCATAAACTTTATGATTTACGTATTGTGGAAGCGGAGCTGTAACTAAAATGAAACCACGGCGCGGCATTATTGGAAGCTGCGAGTCAGCTCGTTTTGCAATTTCACCAGCCCAAGTTCCGGCTGCATTAATCACATAATCAGCCTCTATTACTCGGTCCTGAGTTTCAATAGATAAAAAGTTTCCTGCATCCTTAATCCGAAGTACCTCTTGGTGTGAAATCAATTTATGGCCGCCGGTTTGTACATGGCGCAAAATATGCGCAGCTGCCAACATCGGTTGACATTGTGCATCTTGCGGATAATGAACTCCATTCGAAATTTCGGAATTCATAAAAGGTTCCAGCTTGAGGATTTCCTTCCCTTCAACTTTATGAGTTGTAACGCCAGCTTTCTGTTGAGATTCTGCTAATTCATAAAGCGATTTAGGATTTTTTCTGGCAATTGCCAATCCACCTTTTGCAACAAGTTCAAATGCATTGCCAACTTCATCTGCAACTTCAAACCATAAATCTCTTGATATCAGTGCAAGTTCTAGCTCTGGCCCAGGGGATTTATCAGAAACCATAATGTTTCCTTCACCTGCACCAGTTGTTCCACTTGCAACAGCGCCGCGATCAATAACTATTGTTTTCAATCCTGATTTTGCAGAGAAGAAAGCCGCCATAGCGCCGACGATTCCAGCGCCGATAACAACAACCTCAGCGCGCTCTTTAGCCATATAGAAAGTCTGCCAGTATCGAATTCGCGCCGAATAGGGACCTGATAACAAAAGTGTTACCGGGGGAGGCAAATTTGTGCGGGGCTGAGCGGAAAAAAATAAAGGTGCTGTCTAGTCAAAACTAGGGGGTCGCACCTAGGGTTTGCCCTGAAGCAGGGGGTGACCCTTGCTTATAACCCTAGGAAAGGTATACCTCTTAATGAAGAAAAATCCTGTAAAGGTAGCGATCGTTGCAATTGCAACGGCTGCACTTGGTTTGGGAATTCTCTCAAGCGCGCAGTCAGCAACGACACTCTGGATTTCTTCTGATCTACCTAAGCAAGGTGGATCTGCAGATCAGAGCGCATCTACTAATAAGGCAATCCGTCTTTTGCTAAAGCAACAAGGCAATAAGGCTGGAAAGTTCAACATCAAATTCCGTGAGTATGACAACTCAACAGCTGCAAAAGGTTCATGGGATGACGCACAGTGTGCAAAGAATGCTCAAGCACACGTTGCATCACGTGACGAAGTTGCGGTTATGGGTACATACAACTCCGGTTGCGCAAAAATCATCGTTCCAATTTTGAACCAGGATCCAAAGGGTCCAATGGTTATGGTTTCAAACGCGAACACAAACCCAGGTCTTACAAAGGCGTGGGATC
>JACCEB010860353.1_pt1 | contig 25930 bp, 36 predicted proteins | sample 7454761 | NCBI WGS metagenome assembly JACCEB01 (sample SAMN15323454, study PRJNA562643) | freshwater metagenome | isolation source: river surface water | place: USA:Blue River Watershed | collected 2017-08-18
CAATTTTTAAAACATCGCCATTAACGCTAGAATCATAAATTGTAAATAATGTATTTGATAATGAATTTATACCAATTCCAGCTCTTGTACCATCATCAAAAAATAAACTATTCCCAATCGTTGTACTTCCTGTAAACTTAGGCAAGTAGTTAGTTGTTCCTGTCCCTGTCACAGGATTAGTCAAAGCGTTCTGCTTGTTGTTAAATGTAGTCCAATCCGCAGCACTTAAAGCACCTCGGTTCGTAGCAGATGCCGTAGGCACATTCAAAGTAATAACTGGCGTAGTTGTTCCGTTTGCTACGCTACTATTTAAATCCGTTCCGCTAGTTCCTAGAGTTAAAGCTGCAACGCTTGTGACAGTTCCAACGCCAGCACCACCAACAAGAGCAATTGTACCTGATGCGTCAGGCATAGTATAACTTCTTGGTGTATTATTTGTTAAAGCTGAAGTGTTAAAAGTAAAACTTTTCCATACTCCTGAACTAATACTAAATCCAAAATTTATTATATTATCACTTAGTACAGTTATTGTAGTATAGTCTAAAGTAATAGTTTGAGCATTATTTGATTGCTTTAAACGTAAAGCTCCTGAATTAAACCCACCATTTGCAACTAAATTACTAGAAGACAATGTATATGTCCCTAAATCAACAGATGAAGTTGCTCCAGTATATGGAACATAAGTACTGGCAGCTGCCGAAGTTGTTAAATAAGTATTAGAATCCAAAGAGCCATCGCCCTTAACAAACTGCGAGGAAGTACCGCCTAAAACTTGAGCCTTTGTCTTGTTCTCCCAAAGTCCATTGGACTGCAACTGAAGCAACTGACCTGTCGTTGGAGAAATAATCTTAACTCCCTCATCTTGATTAATATTTGAGCCATAAGTAGGTCTTACAATAATATCTCCATTATTGGTAGAATTAATAGCCGCAGCAATTAAAACGATGTTATTTGGAGCAACTGGAGCCGTAGTTTGAAAACCTCCAGCCACCGTTGTCGAAGCATAAAGCAAAGCACCTGCGGTATAACCACTTGTGTTTATTCCACTTAGCTCTCCAAAGTTCATTACCTGACCGAATGAGCCGTTGGCAATAGTCTCGGCAGTAACGCCCATAAAGTAGCTACTTGGATAAGTTCCGTTAGCTAAGAATGGAGCGATAAGCAAGTGACCGCTTGCGCCATCTGTTCCGTTAAACCTTACCGCAGTTCCTTTTGGAATGCTTGAGCCAGTCGAGTTTTTTACATAAAAAAACACGTCTTGTCCAATATGCTGGAGCGTTCCATTCATTATCAAGGCTGCCGTACTTTTGGACGAATCCCAGTACATTAAACCTTGCTCATTTGGAACACTAGCAACTGACGTATCAAAACGAATATAGCCAGCTCGTAAACCTTGCGCGCCTAAATCTACGGTAGTAACGGCGCCAGTATATGGAACAAATCCACCGCTGGAGTTTTCCCATTTAGAAGTTGACGAATTGTAAACCAAAACTTGGCCATTGGTTGGCGATACAATAGAAACGTCGCCCAACTCTGACAAATTTATGTCTGTCCTATCTACATTTTCCCATTTGCCTGTTGTGCTATTATATTGCAAAATTTGGCCGTTAATAAGACCAGCAATGTCAACGTCGGTCAAACCCTCAAGAGACGTTGGAGCGCCTTGTATTAGCGTCCCTTTGGTCGTCTGCTTGTTCATTCCGTCTTGCCAAATTAAAACAATATCATTGTCGCCAACAGTTGACGCAATCGGAAAATCTATAAACCTTCTATTTGCCATTATGAAATTGGATAAACGTATGCGGTTGGTACTTGTCCAAAGGTAATTCTTGCCACGCGACTTGCCAAGTCATACTCCCAGCCAATTACTTGTAATCTGACCGTGGAATATCCAGTATACACTAATTGTGTAGCTATGTAACCGTTTCCAAACGTGTCTCCTTTACGTCTAAATGACCCCTCTAGGCGGTAGCTCAAAGCATTGTATATACTCAAGACATTTCTTGCGTAACAATCGCGCAATCTTGGTGAATAACTACCCAAAAGCGCTTGGTTTTCAAACGAAATGTTGGTTTGCGTGTAGGTAATTGAACCGTTTGCGTTAATTTGAAACAAAAACGTAGAGGTTTGGTAATCGTTACTATTCGAATCTTTTAAAAATACTTGAATTTGAACGTTTGCCTCGCCAGTATAATCGTAACCATTTAGCGTTATTGTAACATTTTTTTGCGTGCTGCTAATTGTAGTTACCGAAACGTTTAATTGAGCGCTTGGAGGTGGTGGATTGCCTGACAAACTGCTAACTAATATAAAAACAGAATCAATTGTAAACGTGCTGGCCGCCACAAATTGGCGCTGATATTGACCCGTAACTGTTCCACCTGAAAAACTAATCGTATTAGTCCCTAAAGTGTCAGTCAAACGGTTTACTTGGGTAACCGCACCGCTAGGAACTTGAATAATTCCAGCAGTTCCAGCCAAAGATTTTTCAACAAAAACAATAGCTGGCAGCTCGCCAATTCTAAGCCAATTTTTTGAAGCAGTAATGCAAAGGTCGCTAAATGTTAAAGTGTCCTCACGCAAACTTGTATAATCCCTAGCCGTTTCGTAAATCTTTTTTACTTCGCTTGGATTTTTCTTGCCCTCAAATGTTGGAATAATCTTTGCCGCCGTAACCGTTGCGCTGCCAGTCTCGCCAAAATATTTAAGTTCAATGCATAAAAATCCAGCCGTAGGCAAGACAAAGCTTGAAAGCTTAAATTTACGAGAGTCGTTATCTTTTGTAGAATAATAAACAAAAGTATAGTAAGCCTCGTCCCAAGCTAACAAGTTTAAACTTCCTAGTATTGTAGTTCCTAAATATCTAGTTGTTCCGCCAGAATCAACGTGCTTAACGGCAATAGCCATACCACTTGCAGAGGTTAAATAGTTAATGTCAACCTCTAAGTCCAAACTTAATCCAGCAAAATCTAGGAAAACAGGCTTTGAAATAATTGGCTCATCTGTCTCTTCGCCATTTGGCATAAATCGAATGTCCCAAGAAACTCCTTGCTCGTTATCGTAACCAGTTTGCGATGGAATATTATTTGGAAATATTTGAATCACTGGCGTGTCTGGGTCAGGTGTAATTGTCCAATCGTATGGCTTATAAGGACCTTCCAAAAACCAGTTCGACTCGTTTAAATTTTCACCATTCGCAATAATTGACTGACCCAAGTCACCTTGCGTAACAGTTAATTTTTTAATTGGTCTCTGGTATTGTAACAACTGGTCGCCTCCAACTGGAATCCAATTTGTTATTGAATTTGTTTGGTCTGCAATTGTTTGCAAACTTTCGCTTTCATTAGAATAGCTTATCATTGAACGGTTTGTCCCTGAGTTTGCTAAAGCTATAAATTTTGATTCACCATAAGCAATGCAAGTCCATTGGTTTAATTCGGGCGCGGTAACTATTGTCCAGCTTATAGCATCCTCACTAATACCAATTCGATGGTCTCCAGCTTGTCCAACAAAAATAAAAACTCCATTCGCATAAGTAATGCCTCGAATTTGTAAAAATGAAAATCCAATTGATAAGGAATTTGTTGCAAGAGTCCAATTTATACCATCTGTAGAATAGTAACTTCCAGTAGTAAATTTCCCTTCTGCAAATGTTATAGCGTTTGAGCCTAAGTTAACATTTACTCCAGTCCAATTTATTCCGTTTGTGGAATACATTACGCGGTCAGTTCCATTACTTGAAATCGCAACAAATTTTCCATTTCCATAAGTGACGGCTTGCCAATCATTGTTTGCGCTTGGTGTACGTTGCGTCCAGTTAATTCCATCTGGCGAGGTCATTACTCTATTTCCTGGGCCACCAAAAGCAACTGCAACAAACAATCCGTTTCCGTAAGTAATTGATTTTGCCTGAATTTCAAAAGCAGGATTATAGCGCGTCCAATTTATTGCGTCTGTTGAAACTTCAACATTTGTAATATAGTTGTCTGATAATTGACCGCCAACCGCGACAAACTTTCCATTAGCATAAATAATACCAGATAATCCTAACGAACCAACTGTAACATTTGTCCAAGTTATACCGTCGTCGGAATATCTTAAAGTTGTTGAACCGTTAGAAATCGCAACAAATTTTCCATTTCCGTAAGCAATTCCACTATAAGGAAAAGAACCAACAGAGTTTAAATACCAAGTTTCGGCAGACTCAAAAGCGTTATTTACAAAGCTAGATTTTACCGAGCCATCAACATAACTATGCACGTAAATAGTTGTCCCTTCAATGTTCCTAGCAATTGGTCGCTGAATTAACCAACGTCCATTTTTTTGCATTAATACCCAACCAAAAGAACGGCAAACCTCTAAAAGGAAATCGTATGCATTTAAACCTAATTCATCAAATGTAAACTCTTGAATCATTAATTGCTCGCCAACTGCTTGGTCAAAAATAGATTTTGTATTGTCCATTACAAGGCCTTCGTAAAGGTCATTGCAAACTTCAATATCCAAATCTAATTCCAAGCGGTTTAATTGCTCAAATATTAAGCTACCTAATTCAGTGTCTACACTTGGGCCGACCAATGAAACTTCTTTAAGCTGAGCAAGTCCATCCGTTGCCGTTACGACTACAGGATAAGGAGGGTCTTGAAATGGCTCTCCAGTAATGTCGTTAAGTAAATAGCCTTTAAATACAATGTTTCCCTCAAATTTATGCACAACCAAAAACTCGCGGTCTGAATAGCTAAAGAAATTTCGAAAGTCAGTTGTTTCAGTTGAATAAAAACTAATTGTAAAGGTTGTGGACATTATCGGATTTGTAATGTCCTCATTATCCTCACGCTCGTATTTGTGAGTAGCTGGCTGGTCGGTTGCAATTAATTCAGTTGACGTGCCTACAAAACCGTCTTGGTAAATTTCAACTAAATTTGAATAGTTGTCGACGTCCTTAAATGGTATTGTGTATTTTAAACCGTATGCCATTGGTTAGAATTTTCTAGCTCTTGTTTTATTTGCTCTGTTCAACGTGCCAACTAGGTTGTCGCCGCTAATCGTAAAGGTAACATTTCCGCCCATCATGTTTTGCAATTTAGACAAAGGTGCAATAACTTCTGGATTAGTACGTGCGCCAGTATATTCACCAACAAGAGCTGGAGTAGGTCCTGACACAATGCCTCCGTTGGCAAATGGTTTAAGTCCACCAATTCCCATTGCAGAGCCTCCCTTTAGTAATGCACCAAATCCGCTTTTAGCTCCAGCCGCTTTACCAGCTGACATTACCGCACCACCTGTTAAAATGTTTAATGTTACTGCCGCAGCAATAGCCGCCGCAAATCTTAAAACCATCTGTTTCAACGCATCAAAAATGCCTTGAAATGAAACCTTTCCAGTTTCTGCTAATGTTGCCAATGTTTGTCCAAACATATCACCAACAAATAAAGCGGCATTCATGTTTTGAGCTACCAATTGAGTTTCGTAAGCCATGGCAGCTTGAGCATCTTTAGCAGCATTTAAACGTACAATTGCGTCCTCTGGAATTATAATACCTGGCATTGTTAACGCAATCTGTTTATTCATTGCCAAAACGCTTGCAGATGCGCTCTCAACCATTTTTAAACGCTCAGGACTCATTTGTTTGGTCACATCTGTAGGCTGACCACTAAATGCATTTCTTTGACCTACATTTTTAAGCGTTGCGTTTTGATTCTTTAAAAACTCTTCAGATTCTTTTCTAAGTTGTTTAATTCTTTGCTCGTGCGCCTTTTGTCTTGCCTCAGCTAGTTTTTTGGTCTCTTCAGTATTTACTTTAGTTTCTTGAGTTGTTGTAGCCGTAGCGGTTGCCAATTGTTGTTCTGAGGCTGCTTGCTCTTTTCTTATTTTTACATAGGTTTGATAAAGAGCCTTTGAATCCTCAACAGTATGACCCAAACGAATCATTTCGTTTAAGAATTTTGTTTGTGATTCACCACTTACTAAAGTTGAAAGGCTTAAATTATCAAATTCGCTAGCCGCATCTTTTACGGTTCTGGTTAAATCATTTGTTGAATCGTTAACCTTTAATAAATAAGTCCTAGCTTCATCACTAGACTCAGAAATTGTTTTAAAAGGATTCATTAACTCAATAATTTCGCCCATATTTCTAAGGGACGAAATCACATTGTTAAGGTCCTTAACAAACCAGTTTATAAAGCCACTAGACGAGTCCCCAATGTTTTTAAATAGTTGGGTAATGTTGTCCTCTAAGTTAGAAATTGCACCGCCTGTAGTCTTGGCAATAGCTTCCATGGAGCCAGAAACTCCCTCTAAATTTCCAAGACTTAATAAATATTCTTGTATTGCCTTGTCAGATTTGGCAACCTCTGTAGTTATTCCTTTAAAAGTAAATTGTACAACGTCTCCTTGCGCAGATGCTTTAACCCCAAACTCCTTTAAACGCTCAAATTCTCCCGTTTGCGCGTCCAAAATTGCTTCAGTTAATTGGTCGAATGATTTACCAACTGAGCTTGCAAGGTCTCCCATTTGGCGCATTTGAGCCATTGTAGGAACAAAACCACGATTAGCTAATTTTACAAATGAGTCCGTTAATTCATTAACCTGAAAAGGTGTTGAGGAGGCAAAATTTACAATTTGGTCCATTGCAGCCTTAGCCGCCGAGTTACTGCCAAGAGCGGTAGTAAGTACCGCCTCCATCTTTTGAAATTCGACAGTAGTATTGAGGATGGCCTTGCCAAAAGAAATAAGCTGGTCTACTGCAAAAACGCTGGCAAGTGTTGAGCCTACCTCTGAAAATGTAGACGACAATTTTTTTGTCGACGCAATTGAGTCCTTGTTTGATTTATCAATTGCAGAACTCATAGAGTTAACCTCTGATTTGAGGTCTGCCATTGCTTTATTAAAATCCTTTAATTGGGCGACAATGTCAACATTTAATTTTGCGCTCATTTTATGGTTTTGGTTATTGTATCAAAATTAGCTTCCTCTTCAAATTTAAGGTTTTGCCATTGCTTTGCAATTTCGTAAGCCTTAGCTTTCTCTTCTGCGGTTGGAATTACAATTGGTTTTGCGTCTAGCAAAGGTATTCTCCAGTACTTGTCAGGCTTTCTAATTAGGTCAGATTTTTTTGTAACATTTACGTTGTTTAATTGCACCCAAAGCGTTCTGAATAAATTTTCCTCTTTGCTTTGTCGCATTTGATAACCGTAAGCAATCGATTGGTACTCAGCAAAGGACATAAAATAAAAGGAGTTAGGCTCGATACCCAACTCCCCAATGGCATAATGGCAAACGTCTCTAAATGTTATTTTTTTTTTGACTCGCCACCTTCAGCGCTAGGGTAATCAACCTTAGTAATTGAGCTAATACCTTGCATAATTACTACCATTACCTTGCTAATTTCGTCTGTTGCATTTGAGTCTACCCAGTCAATAACATCCTCAAAGGTTAAAGTAAATTCCTTTTCCTTGTAAAGTGCGTCGACGTACAAAGCCGCATAAATAAATTTTGCAATGGATTTGATTTGACCAACTCCTGGTTTAGTTAGTGCTTCAATTGTTTCTTGGACGTCATAACCAAGACCTTCGCTAAAATGCAACAAGGCACCCATCCCAAATTTAACAGGATAGGTGCCGCCATTAATTGTAATAATTGTTCTGCCTGTGTGATTCATAGGCGAAAGATAATACTAATTAAGTAGATGCTGGTACTACTGTGGCTTTTAGTAGAGGACCTTTGCCAGTAAATTCAACAGAATAAGTAACCGCAGCCTCCATTTCAGCTGAAACGCTGATTGATGCCACGCTAGCATTTCCGTAGAATACAAGGTCACCAGTTACGTTAGTAGTAAATTTTAAAGCCACAACTGTACGTCCGCTCAATAGCGTGTAAATATCGCCTACGTTGTTAGTATCGTCAAATGCAACTAATCCGTCAGTTGAAACAGACCAATCGCGAAGTCCTGCGATATGGTCGGCCCAGCCTCCATCGTCTTTACAAGTTGCATCCGCAAGGTCAACGTTTACGGAAAGTTCTGAGGAAGTAGCGCACCCAATCATTTGATTGTCAAGATAAACGTTTAAGAGTGTGCCATTAAATTTGCCAGTAGTAGCCATATTTTTAAAGGTTTAATTCGATTTTTTTTTTAAAAATAAAAGGACTTATAAAAAATGCAATACAATAAAATTTAAGTATAGACCAAAAAATTGCCGTCTTGGTCAATTATAATTTCGAATAATTCGTCTATTATAAATCTATCTGCTGGCAAAATAGTTGGATAAAGTCCGCCAACACCCTTAAAAGTTGCTGAAATTGTAGCAACTTCCTCCATTGGAGCTGATTGATTTAACGATTCAATTGTTGCCAAACCTATAAAAGTTAAATTGTCGTCTTGACCAGCTGACAAATAAATTCGCTCTCGATTAATATAAGCGTTGTATAAATCGCCAAATGAAAACCCGTCTTGAATATGAAGTGAATCGCTAGACAATGACCAAGAGCCAAGCTTTGAAATATGGTCTGTAAAATATCCAGACTCATTACTTGTTTTATCTAGCTGGCTCATTTCAGCGGATAAATTATAACTAGTTGACTTGGCAATTTTATCAAGTCCAACCGTTACAAATAATGAGGAGCCATTAACCTTGCCCATCTATCCAGTTTTCAATTGTTAAAATTTCCCTATGCACAATATTTGTGTCCGTTATACTTGAAAGGCTAGTTTGTTGCACTAATTTTTCAGTTACAATTTTTCCAGTTTGTAATTGTAAATAGTTTTCGGGATAACGGCAAATAATTTGTAAAATAGCATCTGCAATTGAGTCAGCGTCCATCCTTCCGTATGGGGCAATCCCTGCGGTTACAACGTCCAAAGTAATTGTTGTAATGTAATTATATTGTTGACTATCTTTATCGTCCTCTTGCGTTTGATTTCCTATCAAAATATAAGGGAAAACCGCATTATCAGGCGCAAAGGTATCGTAACAAGGAACAGGAGCGCCTTTATAAATAATCGTGTTATTTAAAGCAGTCCAATAAGCTTTGCGAACAAATAGTTTAATATTTCTCATTTTTCAAATAGTTTTTTTAAGGTGCGCTCAATATTTTTTGGCAATTCGCTCCTTTGTTTATAAACTTCAGGATAAAAAAACGGTCTTGCTGGCAAATTAACTTCTTTAATTCCATCGCCTTTAAATTGAGCCGCAAAATCATTTAATTCGCTTGGCACTTTTACTCTTGTTCCAGTTCCAAATTCAACGTAGGGCGCGTATGCCGCACCAACTTCAACGCCTCCAGTTATTTGGTTTTTGCTTACCTTAATTGGTGTAGATTGAATGCTATTTTTTAGTGCTCCTGTATCAATAGCCACCTTATTAGTTGCCTCGCTTTCAATTGCAAGCATAGAATCCTCCACCTCTGCTCGTACATAGTCAGCAACATCAGCCTCTAAGTCCTTTAAATACTTATAAAAGGCGTTTAAACTTTGCTTATTGAATTCAACACTTAGCATTTAATTTCTTTCTGTTGCAATAAACTTAATCATTCTGTCGTATTCGTTAACGTCAATTATTTCACTAATAACAAGCGTTCTGCCACCATAATTAATATGCATTGATTTGGTAATTGTCACTAAAGGATTGTCTCTTATTATGATTTCCCATTGGTTTTTTATTACCATTTGCTCCTCGCTATTTTGACGCGCACCGCTTTTATTTGTGACCTTTGCCCAACAGGTATAGGTAAGCGTTTGCTGAGCATAAAAACCGCCATATCCATCACCAAAAAGGCTTGGATTATAAAATGAAATGCGTTCTCGTAAATCGCCAGCTTTAATTTCTTTGTTTGTTCTCACGCTCCAAACCAGTTATAAGTTTTGTAAGGCATTAATAAAGCTTTTACTCCTAAAGGCGATTGAATTGCTTGCAAGTCGCTAAAATCCTCACGTCGTTCATAAAGCGTATTAACCATCATTTTTATTGCTAGCTTAATGTCCTCTGGAACGGTTGTAAATCCAGCCGTGTAAACTAGTTTAAATTTATAGGACTGAGCTCCACCAAGAATAAACAACTTAGGAAATAGGCCAGCATTTACCCGATATTGTAAAGCGGTTTCAACATTGTTTTGGTCAATTGTCACGCATTTACTAATATTTGCCTCGTTTGTTAATGGGCCATAAGGCAATTGGAATTGGTAAGGAAAAGTAAATGAGTCGATTGTTACAGTTTTAATAACAATACATTTACCCATGTAGGATTCGCAATGCTCTCTAGCCATTTTAATTAGGCTAGTAATTAAAGTATCCTCTGAAAAACCATCGATTCTTGCGTAATCTTTGGCCTCTTGCAACGTTACTGGTTCGGTAACCATTCCAGTTGTTAATTGTACTGAATATCCAGTAAAACTGCCATTTGTTGGCGTATATAGTAAATCACTCATTGTATTGTTTCTTTGCTTTGTCAACGATAAAATTAAAGAATCTTTCTAGTTCTTGGTCTTGGTATTTAAGACGCTCCTCGGCAAGATTGCGCATAATGTTTTGGTGAAAATCGTATAAGATTTCGTCACTCATTAACTCCTCGATTTTTGCAGCCATTCCGTCAATGTCGTTACGGTCAAAGTACAAGCCAGCAGCGCCAAGACATTCCTTTAAACCATCCGTAGGCGTGCAAATTACTGGCAGTCGGTTAATCGCAGCCTCTAAACCAACACGACCATAAGACTCATAATATGAAGGCACAAGGACTATATTTGTTTTGCCATAAATTAAATGAACGTCAGGAGTTTGGGCAACATATTTTAAATTTTTTAACGTGTCGTCCATTATTTGCTCGCCGTAGCTTCCAAGAACTCCTAAAAATTTACGCTTTGGCAATCGCTTTGCCAACTCGATTAATATCTGTCCTCCTTTGTTTTCATTACAATTAATTAGTGTAATATATTGCCCATGCTTTCGGTTATACTTTACGTCCTCTGGGAAAATTGGAGGCTTGCAAACAATTGACGCATTTGGATAAGGTCCTTTATCTAAATTCTTTTCGTTTGCTTTGTTGTTGTAAACTACGTGAACGTTTTGCGCTTTAAATCGCACGTTTCTATAATCGTGGTCGTTGTGACTTAAAAAAATAAGTTGTTTTTTGTACTTCATGCACCAATTAATCGCGACGCCTGTACAATCCAAATGCGTAAATACAACGCTTGCATTTTGTAAGGCTAAAAAAAAGTCGTTTGAATAATAACCAGTAATAAACTTGATAAAAGAAAACTTTTCTCCGTCGGGATAAATTTGACCTTCTGGCAAAATGACCTCAATATTGCAACCTTTTTGATGCAAATATTTTGCGTAATGCTGAACCGTCCACTCGGCTCCTGAGTTGTGCGTTCCCGCCCAGGCGTGAACAAAGAAAACAATATTCATGCTTTTTTATTGTTGATTTCGTGAAAGGTATTGATTTTTAAATAAATAAAAAAAAACCCCGACGTTTTGTCGGGGCCTTAATCAAACAAACACCTATTTTACTTATACTGCGGAACCGTTAGCCAAAGCAGCTGCAAAGCTTCCGTAAACCAAAGATTTAGAGTTGTAAACTGCAAAAGCAATTCTCTCCTCAACTCGAACAGTTACGAAGTTCTTAGTTACGTTGTCTGCATCTTGCTCAAAGAACTCAAGAGTTACGCCCTGACGAACGAACAACTGAGAACCAAGCGCCCAGTCACCAACAAAGAAATCGCCAGCAGCTACCGCGTTGATTGCATAAACAGGAACTCCCAAGATAAACATTTGTCCACCAGTCATTGAAACGTAGCTTGGCAAAATGTATGCTCCGCTAGTTTCTTTAACAGATACCAATTGCAAATAATCGCTTGGGTTAACAAGAATAGCATTTGGAGAATATTCGTCCTTAGTAGTTTGAACTACGGCAGATGCAAGAACGTCAAATCTGTTGATAAGAGTGCCAAATTTAACAGTTGTCCAAGCAGAACCGTCAGTTGCAACACCATGCAAGTTTTGACCTACACCACTTCCGTAAAGGATTTGAGTATCCTCAACGTTCAACAATTTGCTAGGAGCACGGCTAGAAAGGTAAGCAATCAAACCTGGAGTGTCGTCCAACATTTCTTTTGTCAAACGCATAAAGGTTGGGATTGTTCTTACGGAACGGTCTACCGCAGTCAAATCGAAATCAGACTGAGGCTTAGCAGAACCCTGAGCGGTTGGAGCCGCAGCGTTGTCGTAAGCAGACTCACGGACAAAACGGATAAGGTTAGAGCTAGTCTGTCCTGTAGGGATAAGAGAACGAACGTGAATACGTCTGTTAGGGTCAAACTTCAAATCAGGAACGCGGTCAGCTGGGATAACTTCGCCAGTGTAAGCGTTTCCAACTGTCATGTCGGCGCCTTTCATTTCAAGCTCAATCTTTACTTTGTTAGAGTTTCCGCTCTTGTAGTTAGCAAAAGAATCGCCTCCGAAAGCTTTCTCCAACTCAGAGGAGAAAGTTGCAGCTTTTTTGTTGCCAGCAAAGCCAGCCTGAGTGCGTGCGTCCACTCCATCCAACTGAGCCTGTAGAGCGTCAGCTTTCTCGTTTAATTTAGCGGTTTCGGCAGAAAGGTTTTTTCTAAATTCCTCGCCCGCTTCTTTCATTGACTTTACGTCGGAAATCAAAGCCTCGTTTGATTCCAATTTAGCCAATACAGAGTCCAATTGTGATTTAATTGCTTCCATTTTGTTTTAAATAAATTTTTTTAGTTTTTGATAGTATTCAAATTCCAAAGCCATTGCAATTGTCGGGTCCTCTTCGCTCTTGAATTGTGTCTCCACGGATTCTACGATTTGTACTGACTCCAATGCCTTTAGGTGATTTTCAATTTGTTTTAATCCAATTTCAAGTTGAATCATAGACTCATCAGTCAAGTCGCCATTGCGCAAAATGTTGCAAAACTTAGCAATCATTTCCTCGCTTTTTGGCTTATCCCAGCTTTTCATTGATTCAATCGGCGTATTTGGATTGGCTCCCCATGTAACTGTTGAACCCTCCCAGAGTTTAATTTCTCTAATTTCTCGATAACCAGCCTTATTGTCTGCTTTGATAATTTCAAAACCAACTGAATGCTCGTTAAATACGCCTTCTGCATAAAGTTTAATTACGTCCTTTCCGTAGCTAGTCTCGGTAATCTTAGAGGTAAAACGCAAGCCTTTCGCGTCCTCCATTAATTCCATAGGCTTAGCCAATGGCATTAAAGGATTGTGTTGGAGCAAGTGCATAATTCGGTTGCGTCCTTGCGGGCCATTTTCAGCAATTGTTTTCTTATAAGAGCCTGAAACAATTACGTCGCCGTCTGAATCAATGTTATTAAACGCTGAAAAGTAACCAGTAACGATTCCTTTAACTTCGTCAATGTCCTCAATTATTCCTTGGCTTATATTTTTGTAAATCATTGTCGCTTTTTTTGTAAAAATAAAAGGGTTAAAAAAAAATGCAAACCAATAAATTATTGATTAATGAAATGCATTGCTTTTGCTTCACTATCCTCAAATAGGCTTGTATAGTTTTTAAAACCACCTTCAATATCGCTTGTGCTTGGTCGCTGAAATGAAAGAAATGGCACGCAAATATAAGAGTTACCTTTTAAGTGGACTTTTGTCCTAAAATATTCGTCAATTGGTATGTTTAAATCTAGCTCTGCCATTTCCTTGGCAAATCGATAAGAGTATAATATTGCGTGAGTTGTCCAAGCACCGTAGGTCCTAACTAATCGGCTGCTTACTCTGTCAATTCTTGAATCTTTTATATTGGCTCCTAGCATTAACATATCCCAGTCAGCTGGTAAATCTTTAATTGCTTCGTCTAAATTAGTTGACCAACCGCGGTAGGTTGCATCGTCCTCAAATATCAAAACGTCGCCATCGCACTCTTGAAATATCTTTTTATAAGTTTGCCATAATCCAAACCATCCCCATTCATGCTTAACCGCGCTTACTCTTTCCAAATTAAAATGAGGGGATAATTCTTGCATTGACGCACGCCATTTGTCTCTGCGCTCGTCTAAATTTATAACGTAAGCAATCATTTTCTTAATGGCAATCCGTCAGCGTCTCGCATAATTCTAAATACAACCTTGCATCTGCAATTACATATTTGGTCGGCTCCAGCTCCTTGCGAGCCATCACCTGGTTGTCTCATTTGGTTACCACCAACAATAAAGTTTTGGTCAAATGGAATCCAATCCTTGCCTCTCATTTCCGCATGGTCTGGGCGAGTTCTTGTGTCTGTCGCTGGAATCCATTTCTTTTCGTACATAAAATCGGAAGTTTTTGACGACTCCATTGCGGCCACATTTGTTGCAATTACCATTTCTGTTCGTGCTATTAATTTAGCTCTGTTTCTAAATATTACAGAAACTGATTCTGTTATATTTCTTGCAATTTCTAGCGTACCAAGGCCCTCATTTAATCCCCCAAGTACAATTGCCCTAATTATTTTTTGACTAGTTCGGTTAATTTCTATTAGAGTTTGCGGTAAGTTTTTTGTGGCAAACAAACGCATAAAGTCACGCCATCCAGCGCGTAAAGCTTCTTTAGTTGCTTTTGTTGGCGGTTGTATTGCGTTATACATAGCCTCGGCATAAGCCGTGCCAGCCACAACGTAAAGGCTTTCCAAGGTATCAGCTAGGGGCGCAGGAGTAATAAGGTCAAACTCGTTAATATTAGCTGGAGCTTCTTTAATAGCGTCCAAATAAGGCTTCATTTGCTTTTTTAAAGCCGTATAAATTTGTTTTTCGTACCGCTTTTCATAACGCCTTTGCAATGCATCCAATTGCTTTGCAAGCGCTAAATCCTTTTTAGTTGGATTGGGCATAGTCTCCCAAATTTTCTATGTCGTCAACTGGTTGTGCTGAAAACTCAGACAATGTCATTAAGCCTTGCGGGATAAATGGTTGCTCCATCAATGTATTGTCAAACTCGCCGTAATTCATAGCCGCACGTTTCTCATTTGGAGTAAGCCACCAAGCCTGCGCCAACTGTCCAACTAACTTATCCATGTCGTCTTGCATTTCAGGATAGGCCATGTAATCAAAATCTAGGAATAGATTTTTATTGCCATAAGAAGGCAAAAGCCAGTTGTTTAGCACGTCCCTAATTTCAATGTGCAACGGACGCACAACGTTATTAATTAAAGCTTTGTAGGCCGTTTCTGTATTGTTAAAAGTGCTTGCCTCTGTATCGCCAAGAAGCTTAGCATCAACGCCATAAACGCGGCACAATGAACGCAATATTACTTTTTGCGTGTCAATAATTGACATATCCACTGCGTTCATTCCCATTTGAACCCAAGATAATTTGGCTGGCGTAATTATAACGTCTCCAGCTCTTGTGGCTCCTTGGTAATTGCTTGCGTAATCCTCCTTTAATCCTTGCGCTTGCTCTCGTGTAATATTTACCGTTCCGTCTCCAGTTAAGATACCTCTTGCACCCATGTTTTGCAGCATAGACAACAAAGCTTGTTTGCCATCGTTTGAAGTTGTAAGGTCGCGAACTGCTGAGCGCAAAGGTGATGCACCATAAAGGTGGTTAGCCGTGCCAGCTTGGTAGCTAAGATTTATATTTTTTAGGTGGCCAACATTTGCCGCGTCGATTCTGTCGTAGCCATTATATGTCAATCTGTATTCCTTAATAGGTTGGTTTAATCCACCGCTTATAATTTCCATATATTGCGCTGGTAAAGAATATAAGGCAATAATTGGAGCATTTGGTTGCTCGCCACGTCTAGCACCGTAAATGTAAGCATTGCCAGTAATTAGTCGAAAAGCTGCAATTTCTTTTAAAAGATTGTCCCAAGTTTGAAACTCGTTTGGCTTTTTAAATAGCTTTTCCAACTCAGGAATATGAACCTCTTCCAATGCTTTTGTTTTGAGTCTTTCGGCTTGAAATTTAGCGCCTGAGTTGTCAAAATTACGACTCATTGACTTGTAATAATTTAAAGCCTTTTGGTCCTTAACTTCATAAACAACAATTGGCGCGGTGCTTACCTTGTTAATTATTAAATTAATAATTGCGTATAGGTCAGAGTTAAGATATAGACCTTTTTCAATAAAATTTTGAGTTGTCGGCGCGGTCCAAATGACATTATTTCCTAAGTAAGGAAAAACCGCGTTTAAATAGGTGGAATCTTTTTGGTTAAAACCTAAAGCGGCTTTTATTCTTTCTACGTAATTCATTCCGTTTTCTTTTTTTGTAAAAATAGGGTAATAAAATAAAAAAATGATTCAATATTCTATACGTGCCAAAAATCTTGACTACTTAACATTAATTCTGTAAATCCCCAAACCATTGCGTCTACTCGGTCAGGCGATTTTCCTTTGTCTGGTTCAAAGGTAACCATTTGATTTTCTAGCAATGGAAAGCTCCCAACGTGAAATATTTTGTGCTGTTCATAAAGCGAATAAATAGGCTCAGCTCTAACAAATTTTCCTTTGGTAGCAGTTACAAGTTTTATTCTTGCAGTCGCATTTTGCGACCTCAAAACATTTTCCACCATGTCACCACCTTGGTTTTTTTCAGCAACTACACAATCAGCATTCCAGTTTTTAAATGCTTGTAAAGATACGCTGGCCCATTCAGTTGGTGAATATTTACCACTAAGGTCCTCTAATACGTAGCCTTTTCCGTTTGCATCTTTACCGCAAACAATTATACCAGTTTCATCGCTGCCCATTGATGCCGTTGTTGCTGGGTCAATCGCAATTACAATGCGTAACAATTCAGGCTTGGCGCTTACCCTTGCGCGTTCAATTATTGGCCTATTCCAAAGCAATCCCTCGGCATCGTCTAGCCATTTACCTAAAAATAAATGCTCATAACGGTGGAAATTTTCTTGCTTTACGCGTTCAGCTTGGTCAATAAATGATTGGCTTAAATTTTGTAAATTATCTAAATAGGTTGTGTGAATATAAGTGCAATTATCTGACGGGTTTTTTACAAATCGTCCGTAAATCCAATGCGATTTATAACTTGGATTCATTACCAAAATTATTCTATTTGGTTTGTTTTTAGCTCTTATTGAAAGGTTTATTCGGTCAAAAGTTTCCTCATCTTGTTGTTCCTCTGACTCATCTAATACCCAAGTAGTAACGCCAGCAATGGATTTTAAGTTAGCAGTTGCGGTTCCTTGGCTTGTCTTGATGCCTCGAAATAAAATCTTTGAGCCAGTTGCCTTGTTTATAATTTCAGACTGGGTTATTTCAAAGTCATCCGCTTTATTCATCAACTCAATTTTGTCAATAAATTCGGGGATAATAGAAATAAAGGCACTTGTCAACGTCCAACGTGTAAACAAAATAACGTGGCCCTCTTCGTAAGTAAGATTTAAAAGAAACATTGACAAGGTCCACGACTTTCCAGAGCCACGACCGCCAGTAATTAGGTAATAACGCGTTTTAGGCGTCTCTAAAAATAGCGGCTCATATTTATCAATTATTTGGATTTTATCCATTCTATTGGAGGCGTTACTTTTTCGCCTTGCGTTGTTACGTCTACTACTTGCTTAGGCATTCCAAAACGATAATTTAACCAGCATTTGATGGCTTGTATGTCTCCATCTTGGCATTTAACCCAAAGCGCACGCCATGCCTCTTCAGGAACGGCAATCGCGTCCATTTGCTCAATTATTTTTATTTCGTCGGCCTTTGGCTTTCTGCCAGAGCCTGGTATATATCCGCCTTTCCCAGCCATCGTTTTAAATTGGTTAATCGATTGTCAAAAATAAAAAAAAGTCTAACCAAAGTCAGACCTTATCAAATACCATGATTGTGTATCCAAACCACGACGCATTTGTTGCCGCATTCCTAATTATTTGGGAATCTTTAGCGTTATGCTTAAATCCACGCTCCTCAATTAGTGCAATAATATAGTCGTTATTCTTACAGTTAACGTGACCGCTTCCGCCTTGGCCTTCAATCGCCCAGCTAATAACCAAATGCTTTTTGGCGTGCTTAGTTATATTGTCAATAAATAATTCCTCAAATTCTGCTGGTATATGCTCACCAACCTCCAAGGTCAAAACAACGTCAAACTTTTTACCTAAATAAAAAGGCTTTGACAAGTCTAGCACTTTTCCAATTCCACCGCTTAGCGTTTCTGTATTTGGGTTGCCATCGTATGCCTCCACTTTGTAACCATTAGCTTTAAAAGCCTTTGCATAGTCACCTAAACCACAACCAAAATCAACAACCGTTTTGGCTTGTTTATCGGCTAAATATTGGCACAAAGTAGCAGAAATGCTTAGGTCGTGAATGTGTCCTGTTTCGTCTGTTGTTTCCCAGAAACCTAGTTCGTTAATTTTCATTTTTATTTTTTTTTAAAGTTAAGAAAAAAACCTTGGCCACTTAGCCAAGGCTTTTCAGTCAACAAAAACCCAAAATAACTACATTAATATGATTGTTTGACCAGTTGGCTCTCCACTAAAATTGCAAAGCTTTCCGTTCCATTCAAATCTAACTTCTTTCTCTCGTCCTTGGTAAGAAGCTGCCAAAGTTCTTATCTGCCTCTGGACCAGTTCCATACTTTCAAATTTACCTTTGCCTTTGTTTGACCAAGGAGACCATTGTCCGTCTCGTAAACGATAACGAATTTCCAAGGAATAATCTGGCTTACTAATCGGGTAACCTTTAGCCATATATTTAATTTTTAGTAGTCAGGACAGGATTCGAACCTGTATGTAGATTTTGTATGTACTTTTAGCTTTGAAATCATCTACTAATTCCTGTACCCTAGAATACATCGGCTGCACAGAACCATATACATACTCTCACAGCGTCTACCATTCCGCCACCTGACTAAATTAATCTTTTCTTTTAATTACAACTTCTAAACCAATTGCATCACATATCTTACGCAAGTTCAAAAGACTTATGCTTTCCAATCCATTTTCAACGTGGTTAATTGGCGCATGACTCAATCCAATTTTCTTGCACAATTCAAGCTGATTGTATCCAGCTTGCTTTCTTGCTTTCTTTATTAGTAAACCTTCGTAAATGCTCATTTGCTTAATCTTTACGCAAATATAGGTTTCAAATTTAATTCCAAGTTATAAAGTGGTTTTTTGTTTAATCTGTGCAAAAACCAGCTTGGCATCCGCTTCCAGTTCCAAAGAAAAAATCTTGCTGCAAACCAATTGTTTTAATTTGCTCGTAAGTCATTTCCTTTTTCCAAGTCGCTTTTTTTTCTTGGTCTGCAAACCATTGCATTTTAGCTGGCTCCGTGTCCCAATTTTTTCTCAGTTGTTGTACTGGCTTCCAAAAGCATCCAACGCAATTGCTATCTGCTGGAAATATAATACCACTTTTTTGCGCCCATTGGTAAATAGGATAATGAGTTATTTTATTTTCAATCAAAGGGAAATATCCTTCTCTCCAATCTATTTCTTGCCATTGGTTTCTATTATTTTTTTGACCGACAATTCCTTTAAAACTTGTGCTAAACCTTTCTGCACGTTCCTTCTCGTCGTATCTAAAGCCAACTCCCATTTTGACTTTTTCGCCAATTTTTTTATACCACCAATCAAAAATTGGTCGCATTTTCATTTCGGTAGTGCAAAACCTCCATTGCTGGTTTGGTATTGCCTTTTGCTTTTTGTTTAGTGCGTCAAATGTTTTACCAGCAACCCAAATAATTTCTTTACCAATCAATTGCTCTAAGTCTCGCATTGCATATAAAGTCAAATCGCTTTCAGCAGTTGCAATAAAATCCTTTTCTAGCTTTTCAGATGCATACTTTACAAGGCTCAAATCTTTAGGCTTGCAATTAATATCCTCAATTTGAACCAATGCAAAAATTTCGTAATCTGCTGGATAATGCACCGCCAAATAAGAAGAGGTCTTGCCTCCACTTAAACTATTTATTGTTTTCATATTAAAACAAGGTTAATTGCTTTTTGTGTTGCTCAAATCTTTTATTCCCTTGTTCAAAATAATCCTTGTCCAATTCAATAATATCCAATTTAAAACCAAGGTTAAAACAAGCAATTCGACTGGATTGACTACCTCCGTGGGTGTCTAGTATTTTATCGCCTTCTTTGGCGTAATTCATTAAAAGCCATTCGTAAAGTTTAACTGGCTTTTGTGTTGGGTGAATTTTACCGCCTTCATCTTTTCTATCTGACATTGTTTTATGAATAGAATATTCAAAAATCTGAGCAGGTTTTTTTAATCCCATACTTACCCAAGCATACTCTGCACTTGCAAAATTTTCAACTGTTTGTTTTTTATTCCAAATACAAAAATATTCGCTAGGTGGCATTACAAAATTATTTGCCCCCCAAACAATTTGATTTTTCGATATTCTAAACAATTCTGCAAAATATTCTTGAGTCGGTTTTTTATCCCATTTATTAATTTTGACAGTTTTATCAATTCTATTACTAAGTTCTACATTATTTTCAAACCTTTTAATACCATAAGGGGGGTCTACAATTGCCAAATCGTAAAACTTATCTGGAACTAAAGCCATAAACTCAAGGCAATCCATGTTAAAAGATTTTGTTTTATCCTGCTTCATATTTAAAAAGGCAACATCTGATAAATTCCCATTTGTATAAACTCCTCGCCTTTCTTTACCAAGCATTTACGCACGTTTAATTCAAACACGTTCTTGTCATTAAATCCGTACTTCTTTTGCGCAATATCCATCAATAACTTTACTGGGTTATCTAGGTCACTTGCTTGATTACTAAATCCAAAGAAAAACTCAACTCTTAGCATTTGGCTTGTATCTACCTTTGAGGCTGGCATACGCAAAAGCATTGCCTTCTCGTAATCTTTGTAAGCTGGCGTTTTAAAGCGTTTCCCTTGCCAAGCTAGATTTACACTTAAAGGCTTTTCGTTTATCTTAAATTGAATCATTTGCAACGCTCATAAATCCAAGACCAAGCCAAAGTCCACAAGGCCAAGCATACCATAAATAGCAGCAGACTAGAAACATTTAGCAGCAAGAGTAGGCAAAAGCCTACCAATGCCACAAAGATTGCGTATAAATCGTTTTTTTTCATCAGAAGGGAAGTGAGTCAGTTTCAACAATTCTCTTCTCTACGGGCTTAAAATTAGCCTCATTTTTATTTGCCACTTGTACTGGCTTCCAATCGTCTACCTCTAGGTAATGCGTTGGCTTTCCTTCAACCTTTTCTTGCTTTTCCTTTACCACTAGGTTTACCCATTCGGTATCATTTTCATTAAGATACTTTAGCAACTTTTCTAGGTCGCTTCTGCTTTGGCTAATCTTAATCATTTCGCCAAACTTAGTTTGAATAAACTTTGCGTTTCCGCCGTAAATTTTTGACATAGTCTTTCTGTTTAAATTAATTTATCTAAATCCTTTTTTTGTTTAATCGCGTCTAAAATAAACAATTTCCAAATCTTATTTTTTGTTTTCGCTCCAACTGTTGTCTCGTCTATAAATTTTGTGGACAATCTTAATTCTCTCCTCACGTCGTTTTCCATATCCTCAACGTTAAACTCCCATGGCTTTAAAATTCCTTTTTCTTGGAACTTATTAAACCAATTCATTCCCCACTCTGAAATATCCTTGCAAAATCCTGTCTCTTTTGCATATTGGTAATTGTCTCTAAATATCTGCTTTCCAACTTCAATCCAGTATGCAATTTCCTCGTTTGTTGGTTCTTTTTCTTTATTGTTTAAAGCTTGGACCTCCTGGACTATTTGGCTTTGATGGTGCGCATAGTATTGATTTATCCAAACGCTTACTGTTTTCTCATTTACGTGGTAAAAATCGCCGTACTGTCCACGCATACCAGCGTGTAAAATATAATCAACTCTAGCGTCTGACATCCAACCATAAGAGCCAAATAACTTGCTTAGGCAATTAAGTAATTCGCTTGCCTCTTCCTTTTTGTATTCTTTAAATTGCTTGAGTCCGCAAACAAATTCCATTTTGCGGAGGTGCGTTAAAATTATTTCATTCATTTTTCAGGTGTTTTTGTTTTTGTAAATCCTCATAAAGTTCATCAAATACGTTGTAAGTTTTTGACTTTTCAGGTGGCTTGTAACTGATTTTTAAATTGTTGGCAAGGTAAAGATTAAAACTATTTTCAGCCTTGGAAATTGTCATGCTTTCTCCTTCTTTTAAAATTGCCCATTTTTCAAATAGCTTTTCAATAGTTGCATTATCTGTCGAATGTACGTGCGCCATACGCTCAATATATGGTCGCTTTAAAGGCTTTTCTTTTTTAAAATCAATAAATACCTCATCCAAAGATAAAAGCGCTCCAGCGCTTATTTTTTTATTTACATTATCATTTACATTAACATTATCATTTACATTAACATTACCATTTACATTAACAGCTAGGTTTGCTAGAGAATTTGTAGCATTGCTAGTATTTGCTAGGTCATTTCTAGCATTGCTAGCTTTTGCTAGTCCACCCTTTTTACCAGCCTCAGACCTTAAATGCTTTTTCTCGTCCCAAATTTTTAAATCCCTTTTTAACTGGGTCTTAATTGGCAAAAAAGCTAGGCGCACAAATTTGTCGTCTGTCTCAGGATTCTCATCGTTAACGTAGCTAAAAATATGCTTTATTAACTTTCCAGCTTGCTCGTTGTCAAGCTCTTCAAAGACTTCTCTTTGGTCCGTATAAAGTACAAATGATTTTTTACCTTCCATAAAATAAAAAAGGCCCTATCGTGTCGGAGTCGAAGGGCCTTGGTGGTTATCACCTATGAAACATATAAGGCTCCGACCTCTTAAATGTTCCATTATTTACACAAAGATAAACCTTTTCGATTTATCCAACCAGAGAACGCTTCTTGAGTTGAAAATAAATACAACCGTAAGAAAGTCCCATTTCAATTGCAATTACCTTAATTGGTTTGCGGTCTTGCCAAGCTTCAAATATAAGCTCCTTTTGGTATTCAGTTAGATTGCGTCCCCTCATAGTCATTTAAAATTTGTTCAATAGCTGCTAAGCAGTCGTGAAATATATTGCCACCTTGGTCAATTGAATTGTGTAAGCGTTCAAATAAAGTCACAAACTCGTGAAATTGCTTAATTGTTACTTCTCCACCGTCGTAGTTTTCTAAAAACCTAAATGCTTCGGTAGATTTTCTTTTAAGCGAGTTAATCATGTTTTTATGCTTAGTTTTTAGGTCGCCGTCAAATGCTTTCAACATAGTCACATCCTCGTAGTAATCCAGCATTATTTCTTGGAGGGCCAAGTAAACCAAATACTTTTGAGTTGCTCGGTGATTAAGTTCGGTTATAATTTCCTCTCTAGTCATACTAAATCTTTTATTTTAACAAGCACGCCAACGCTGGTGTTGTTGTCCCCACCCCTAACGTTTGGTCTTGCTTTGCCTTCGTCTACTAATTTTTTTACAATCATTTTTAGTTCGTCTGTTTTAATTACAATTGCTTTAAATTCTGCGATTTTATAAACCCAATAATCTGCTTGAGTTGTGGCAATGCCTGAGAGTTTACCTCGGCTTTCGTATTCTATGTAAATGTTCCCAGTCCTTGCAGACATTCTGTCGGTTTTAACCTCAAATTTGGAATTACTTACAATGTCGTGAAACCAAGTTTCTCCCTCGACAATGCCATACTCTAAGTCGTATCGGAAATCGCTATTAAACTCCACGTTTTAAAATATATCGTGCAACTCTTTTTCCATTTTCTAGCGTAACCATGTCAGTTACTACGTTTAAACCTTTGTCTCTAAGGTCTGCAATCCTAGCGGCAAGCCTAAAGCATCCAAAGTAAGTCAAGGCCTCCAGTTGGGTGATGGAATGGCCATTTAATAGCCATCCCTTAATCATTGCGTTTTGTGAGTCAGTAGATTCCATTTTTCTTCAATTAATAAAGTTTGAAAATAAATACTTGCTTTATTGTACTCTTCAATAAACTCTTGCTCTGTAATTGGGATTAATTCCTGTTTAATCTGAGCCTCGTGCCAGCGTCCAGCAGACCAAGCAATTTGTCCAATTGAAATTTCAGGATAAACCAGCAAACTACTTTCCATATTAGACTTGACAAATAGGTAACTGTTGTCGTCTAAAATCATTTGGTAATGGTGCACAATTCGAAAATACTTTGGCACGTTAAACGTGGTCTCTACAAAGTGCGTGGTTTTAATTTTAATCGTTTCCATAGGTGTGTTTGGTTTTGGTGTTTAAGATAATTTAAGGCCTAGCATGTAACCCAATGCAAAGATTGGCGCAAATGCCAGAATGAAATAAAAGATTTTTCCGATTACTCTAACTGCTTTTTTCATGTGTTTTTGATTTAATGTTTAGCAATATTAAAAAGAATCTAAGAAATAAAAAAGATTTTATACTTTTTTCTCAATCATGTTTCTAGCTTCGGCTACATCTAGCAACTTTTTAACCTTGCGAAATTCTAGGTTTTGGTCCTCTGCTATTTCTCTGCAATCGTAACCGTAAGTAGCCAGAGTTAGAATTCTGCTTATTTGATGGTTAGTAAGTATTTGAAAAATATTCTCATCCATAAGCTTTCTGGGATAAATTTCATGCAGTTTTAACTTTGTATAAAGCAAGTAGCCTACTTTCTCTGCATCCAGTCCAAGCTTTGCAGCAATCTTTTTGCGTGTAAATCCTTCTATGTACAATCGCTTTACTCCGTCAATTATTTCCTGAGTTTCCATAGCCTTTCAAATGTTTCGTTGAATGATAATTTTTCTGTTTGATAAGTAGACTTTATGCCTCTAGGCGCAAGGTCTCCTGGGCGTTGTATAAACTTGCCTAAATAGGTGTAATTGCTCATTTGATTTGTAGGTTAAAATTTTCAATTAGTCTCGCTCCAGTAATATTCTCGCCTCGTTTAATAGCTTCTTTGATTGCTACTTTGTCAGCGGTTACTACGTTTTTGACATTTAAAAATTGGCTAGGCAAAGCATCAACTAAGTCAACCTCCACTGCTTCGCTACGGCGCAAACTAAGCTTGAATAAAGGACTTTCTATCTTGTCGATGGCACTTACTAGCATTGCTTCTCTTACTGCGTCCTTTAGCCTTGTAATGGCTCGCTCCTTGCTTTCCTTCATTGCCTTTAGTCGCTTAATTTCATTCTCAATTGCATCTGCATCGCTTTGGATATTTGCAATTACCTTGGCATAGTTGCCAGCCTTGGCTTGGAGTTGCTCTTGGTTTATTACCAGCATTTGCTCTAGCTCAGGAGTCAACTCTTCTGTTTCAAGTAGGGAGGCAAGCTCTAGTGCCTCCCTTGTGATTTCATATAAATTCATAGTAATCCGTCTAAAGTGTCTGTTTGTTCTTGTGTCAATTCGTATTTATTTAAAGCCTCCTTGGCTTGTTTGCGCTGGGCATCCGTTCCGTTTAAATAGCGAACTATGTAGGCAAATTGCTCATCTGTAGGCTTTGTCTTCGTAACCGTTGGTGCTTGCCTTACTGGTCGCGTTGCGGCCTCTCCGTCGTCGTCGCTAATTGCTAAATTTAAAATGCTTGTAATTGCGTAACGTCTAGCATAACTAATTGCTGAGCCTTGCGCTTGTGGGTCGTTTTGTCGAACCACCTGGAGCGTATAAGTTGCCGAAATATACTCGCCACTTTCCGCGTGTATTAGCATTGTGGTTAAACCGTCTCCATTTGGAAACTGGCTAAGAATTAAACCAGCTTTTTCGAGCGGTTCGCTTACCTCTGTAATTATGTGAGGCAAGCTGGCGTAATTTGACTTGAAAAATGGGTTCTTAGCGTCCTTGCTAATTTTCCCAACCATAGCGTGAAACTTTGCCAAGCCTTGGGTTAGATTTTGAATACTTTGTGATTTTTCCATAGGTGTTTGTTTGTTTAATAGTTTCTCTCAATTTCAAAAGCTACTTCGTAAAGCATCGACTGAGTTGGCGTTACCTCGTCCCAGTCGTTTGTCTGTTCGTTAAACTTTGTGATGCTTTTTGTTGTCTCAATTTCGAC
>JACCEB010526599.1_pt1 | contig 25915 bp, 16 predicted proteins | sample 7454761 | NCBI WGS metagenome assembly JACCEB01 (sample SAMN15323454, study PRJNA562643) | freshwater metagenome | isolation source: river surface water | place: USA:Blue River Watershed | collected 2017-08-18
CCCCGCCGCCCCGGCCGCGGCCGCTCCGGCGGCCCCCGCCGCCGCGCCGACCTCCGGCCCCGCTCCGGCCCGCACCGCCCTCGGCACCGACGATGGCGTGCAGGCCCTCTCCCCCTTCGAGGTGAAAAGCGCGAAGGACTTCGGCTACCTGAAGGTCAACTCGGCCACCGCGACCCGCATCGGCACCGAGATCCAGAAGGTGCCCTTGAACATCTCCGTCATCTCGGAGGAGTTCATCAAGGACGCCAATTTCTCCGACATTCAGGACGTGCTCCGCTATCAAAGCTCGTCCGCCGGCGACACCCGCATGGGCGTGCTGCAGCCCGGCAACAACTTCACCCCGTCGGGCAATCTCTCGCTCCGCGGCTTCCCCATCAACTCCCGCCTCCGCAACGGCCTCCTGCGCTTCAACGCCTACAGCTTGGACAACGTTGAGCGCGTGGAAATCATCAAGGGCCCGGCGTCCGTCTTCTTCGGCTCCGCCTTCCCGGGCGGCGTAATCAACTACGTCACCAAGAAGCCGGAATTCCGCGCGGTGCCCACGTCCGTCACCTACGCTTACGGTGGCTTCGACACCCGCATGGGGTCGGAACGCGCCACCCTCGACACCAATGCCATGCTCTCCAAGAGCGCCGCATTGCGGGTCGTCGCCGCATGGGACAACGCCAAGGGCGACCGCCGTTTCGAATTCCAGGACGGCAACTCCATCACGCCGAGCCTCACCCTCGTGCCGTTCGCCAGCGGCAAGCTCCGCATCAACCTCGAAGCCGAGTTCCTCCGCCGCACCCGCAATCAGGACGACACGTCCTGGTTCTATCCGGCGCAGTGGTTCCGCGACTACGCCAATCCGCCCGCGGCGCTCATGGCTGCTGCCGGCGTCACCACCGCGGACGCCTACCGCGCCCGCATCTTCAGCGGCCCCGGCAACTGGATCGCCGACGTCCGCCGCGCCGCCAACGACAACTATATCGCGCTGTGGACCGAAAAGCCGGTGCACGGCGCCTATATCACCAATCGCGCCGGCCAACGCGTGCAGGACGAGAAATTCAACTACTACGGAGCCGGCACCTACGCGGACGAGGAGAACTCCACCTTCGCCGCCGTGACCGAGTTTTCCCCGGTGGAATGGCTCGATCTGCGGCACTCGTTCACCCGCGACGGATCGCGCTACACGGAAAACAAGTCCACCGCTTCGCCCAACGCCGACGGCGTCACCTGGCAGACCCTCAACGGCATCCTGAAGCGCGACTACATCCTCGACGCCAACACCCACCAGCTTGACCTGATCTTCAAGCGCAAGGTCGCCAACATCGACAACAAGCTCCTCGTCGGCGGTGTGCACCGCGTTTCCAACAATGCCTTCACCGGCACCAACGCGGCCAACCTCGCCGGCACCGGCCAGTTCCCGTTCTTCGGCAACCTCCCGGGATCGTTCGACAAGCCCGACGAAGGCTACGTCTCCCCGATTCCGGCCCAGTTCCGCACCGTGTCGTTTGCCGGTAACTTCAACCAGCAATTCGTCCGCAACCGCGCCGGGCAGATCCTCAACCCGATGCAGATCTACTCGCTCTACGATCCGGGCATCCATCCCAACCCCGATATCCGCCGCATCACGGAAGTGTCCCGCGGCCTGATCGATCGGAGCCGCCCGACGCGCAAGGAGTGGTATGTCAACTGGCAGGGCAGCCTCCTCAACGACCGGCTCACGGCCTTCCTCGGCTACCGCAAGGAAAAGCAGACCACCGTCGGCCAGCTCGTCGAAGCCAACCCGCCCTGGTTCACGGTCGGCGAATTCGCCCTCCAGAACATCCCGGAATCGCAGTGGGCCACCTACGGCCTCACCGCGCTGTTCTCCCGCACGCGCACGACCGAGGGTAACTCCAAGATGGGCGGTCTCTCGTTCGAGGTGACCAAGAACGTCAATGTCTACGCCAGCTACTCGCAGACCTACCTGCCCAGCGGCCCGACCTACCTCGGCGGCGACTACGATCCGGTGGCCATCCGCGCCCGCGCGGTGTCCCTCGGTCTGAATCCCGACGCCGAAGTGCAGCGTCTGGCGGCCGGCGGCGGCCTGCAGCTGATCAAGAACGAGACCGGCGAGAACATCGAGTTCGGCGTCAAGACCTCGCTCGATAATAACAAGATCGTCAGCACGTTCTCGGTCTTCCAGGTGACGCGCGAGAACCGCGCCATCGACGATGCCCAGCGTCAGTTCGACGATCGCATCAACTGGACCGGCCCCAACAACGGCGGCACCTACAACCGCCTCGTCCGCTGGTATTCCAACGACGCCGTGCAGCGCACCGAAGGCGCGGAGTTCGAAGTCTTCTGGACTCCGCTCCGCAACTATCAGGCCGTCGCTTCCGGCTCCTGGATGTGGGACGCCAAGACGGTCTCCGACGCCAGCCTCACGGTGACGGCGGTGAACAATCCGCTCGCCCGCCCGATCGTCTTCGGCAACCGCCTGCCCTACGCTCCGAAATACCGCCTGAACCTGTTCCAGAAATACACGTTCACCGGCGATATCTTCGGCGGCTACGGTCGCGGTTTCTCCGCCGGTCTCGGCGCCCGCTACTCGAGCAAGATCAACATCGCGCTCGACCAGAACACCAATCCCTCCCGCGGCGGTCTCACGGGCGGCAACTACCTCGTCTTCGACGCGGTGTTCAGCTATCCGTGGCAGGTGTTCGGCTACCGGCTGACGACCACGCTCAACGTCAACAACGTCCTCGACAAGGAATACATCGAGGGCGGCGGCGTCAGCGGCGGCTTCAACCTCTCGCCGCCCCGCTCCTGGCTGCTCACGACGGGCCTGACGTTCTAAGTCGGAGCGTTTCATTCCTCGTCCCCTTCACGGCGGCCCACCCGGGCCGCCGTTTTTTTTGCGCCCGCACGGGCACTGCACCGTTGCCGCCGCGCGCGCCCGACGCCAATTCCTGAGCCCCCTCCCGATGCGCGTCCTCGTTGCCTTCGACAAATTCAAAGACTCCCTCACCGCGCCGGACGCCTGCGCCATCACCGCCACCGCGCTGCGCGAGACACACCCCGACTGGCAACTCGACCTCTGCCCGCTCGCCGATGGCGGGGAGGGCTTCTGCAGCATCCTTACCCTCGCCGCCGGCGGCGAGGTCGTGACCGCCAACGTCACCGGCCCGTTGGGCACACCCGTGGCGGCGCAGCTCGGCTTCGTCCCCCTCGCACGCATCCCCGCCGGCGCGCGCACTCTGCTCGCGCTGCCCGCCGATCTCCCCGCCACGGCCCAGGTCGCCGTGATCGAAATGGCCTCCGCTTCCGGTCTCGCCCTGCTCCAGCCGCACGAACGCGACCCGTGGCGCACGAGCACCGTCGGCACCGGCGAACTCCTCCGCCTCGCCGTCGCGCGGGGCGCCGCCGGCCTTCTGCTCGGCGTCGGCGGCAGCGCCACCAGCGATCTCGGCCTCGGCGCCCTCGCCGCCCTCGGCCTCTCTTTTGTCACCGCCACCGGCGCCCGCCTTCCCCATCCGATCCCCGCGCAGTGGCGCGACATCGCGCGCCTCGAGGGCCGCATCGCTCCGCCCCTGCCCGCCGTGCGCATCGCGTGCGACGTCACCAACCCGCTCCTCGGCGCCCGCGGCGCCGCCGCCACCTACGGTCCGCAAAAAGGCCTGCTCGCCGCCGACGTCCCACGCCTCGACCACGAAGCCGCCCGGCTCGGGCTCATGCTCTGCCACCATTTCGGCCAGCCCGACTCGCTGATGGAAACGCCCGGTGCCGGCGCCGCCGGCGGCATTTCCTTCGGCCTCATGGCCGCCGCCGACGCCCGCCTCCTGCCCGGCTTCGACCTCGTCTCCGCCTGGCTTGATTTGGAAAACCGCCTCGCCGCCGCCGACCTTGTGATCACCGGCGAGGGCCGCTTCGACGCCACCTCGCTGCAAGGCAAAGGCCCCGGCGCCGTCGCCGCCCGCGCGCTCGCCCTCGGCAAACCCGTCCGCGTCTTCGCCGGCGCCACGCAGGTTCCGCAGCCTCCGGCCGGCCTCGCGTTGCACGCGATCACCCCCTCCGGCACACCTCTGGCCGACGCCCTCCGCCAGGCCCCCGATTTCCTGCGCGCCGCCGTGCACGCCGCGCTCCCGCCCGCCTGACTCATGTCACGTATTACGTGACAAACCCGGCCGCCACACCCGAACCGACCGCGGCATCTCCCCGGACCTCTTCCCTCCGCCCCCACGAATTTCCCGCGGATCACATTTCACGTATTACGTGAAATTCCCGCCGCCCCGCCGGCGACACCCGGGTCCGCTTTCCGCGGCGGCATCGCGGCCGGCCCCCGGCGCGTGCGGGCAAACAATTCCCACATCAGCACCGCGGCCGCGACGGACACATTGAGCGACTCGACCGCGCCGCTGCCGGGGATGGTGACCAGCCGTGCGCACGCTGCCGCTACCTCGGGCGCCAGGCCGTGCTCCTCGTTGCCCAGCACCAGCGCGACCGGCTTTTCCTCGCGCTCCGCAATCACGGTGTCGGGCCGGCCGCCGCGCGTCGCCGCACCGATCACGAGATACCCGGCACCCGCGAGCGCCCGCACAAAGTCCGCCGCGCCCGGCACGCGCAGCACCTCGACGTTCTCCAGCCCACCCTCGGCCACCCGGTAGGCCGACTCGCCCGGCAGCGCGGCCAGCGGATCGTTCGGTATCACGATCTTGGTGACACCGAAAAATCCGGCCGTCCGCGCGATCGCGCCGAGATTGTGCGCATTGCCGATGCGGTCGAGCACGAGCACCGGCGCCCGCCGCAGGGCCCACGATTTCAGTTCGTCCGGCAGCGGTGACCGCAGCACCGGTCCCGGCACCACTGCGACGATGCCGCCGTGGTGCACCGAACCGGCAATCTTCTCCAACTCGGCCGGCTCGACGCAGCGGTAGATCTTCTTCGCCGCGGCGAGCGCCTTGCACATGACGCCGATCTTCCGGCCGGTCGCGTAGTCGAAATACAGCCGCTTGATCGAACCTGCATCGCGCGCGAACCGCGCCCGCACCGCAGGCAGCCCGCACAGTTTCATTTCGTCGGTTTTCATCGGTTGCACTCCCCCACCACGGTGAACTCTTCCCGGTCGTGATACAGATGCGCCACCCGGGCGCCGGCGGCGCGCGTCGCCAGCACCGCTCCGGGCCCCTGCAACTCCCGCAGCAGCGCGATCGGATCCACGCGGCCGAACTTCAGATTTACCACGAAGCGCCGGCACCAGCCGCGGGCGAGCCACGGTTCGACGATGTGCCGCATCACCTCATGCGGCTCCTCCACCATATCGCAGAACAGCCAGTCGAACCCCTCCCCGGCCGGGAGCACGCGCTCGGGCGTGAAACGAAACGCGTCCTCGCGCCGGTGCTCGATCCGCGGGTGGTCCAGCGCCCCGCCCTTCAGCGGTCCGTTGTCCACCGCCACCACCTGCGCGCCGCGTTTGGCCGCGCTGTAGCTCCAGCCACCCGGCGCCGCACCGAGATCGCACACGCGCTCGCCGGCCAGCGGCTCGACGCCGAGCAGCCCATACGCCTCCTCGACTTTCAGGTAGGAACGGGACGGGGCGAGCGGATCATCCGCGCGCCGCCGCGGCCCGTGCACCACCGCCTCGCGGGCGACAAACACCCGGCCGAAATCCGCAAACCACACCCAGAGCCCGCGTCCGCTCGCGCCCGGAGCCAACGTCGGCACCTCCGGCACCGCCAGCTTCGCCACCCGCGCGAGTTTCCGTTTCAGCAGCTCGCCGCAGGCCGCCTCCACCGCGGAGATCCGGCGACCGAGCCCCACCAGCTCCGCCGGTCCCGCCCACACGCTCGGCCACGCCGCCTCGATGCGCTCGCCGCGCAGCGCGCCGAGAAAAAACTCCGCCACGCCCGAGGCGAGGGCGTTGACGGATTCGCCGCGCACCTCGACCGGATCGACCAGACTGAGATGGGCAAACGCCACCGGCGCCACGCCGCCCGCCGGCCGCGCCGCCAGCCGCACCCAGCCCGGTCCCTGTTCGACGGCAGGCGCGCCGTGCAACTCCGCGAGCTCGCGCGCAAGGAGCGTTTCGAAACCGGCCTGGCAGGTGACAATCACCGCGCGAGCGTGCGGCGACCGCGGCGCGCGGCGACAAAAAAGCCGGCGCCCGCGGGGGCGCCGGCAGCGCAAGGTTCACGCCCGTCGGGCGGCCATCAGAACGTCGCGCGCACGCCGCTCGACCAGATCGCACCGGTCTCGACCCAGCGCGTGCGCAGGTCGGAGCGGAGACGATAGGTGCCGCCGTCCTGGTTGAAGATGTTCCGCGCGTTGATGAAGAAATCGATGTTGCGGCGGAAATTCCACGTGAAGTCCATCGTGTGGGTCAGCCGCTCGCGATCCCAGCTCGCCCAGCCGTTGCTGGCGTTGCTGTCCTCGCGGCGGAAGCCCGGCGTCCAGTTCGTGTTCCACTGGAGACGGAAGGCGCGATACGGGATAAACCAGCTCAGGTTCGCGAGGTTCGTCGGACGGCGGAAGTTCTCATAGCTGTCGTAGCGCAGGCGCGTGTAGTTCGCGTTGACCCGCACGCGGCTCAGCGGCCCGGGCAGGAAGCTGAGCTCGCGGGCAAAGGAGAACTCGAGGCCGGACATGTGCGCCTTGCCGACATTGTCGACGGTGCTGATCTCCCAATCCTCGGGCGACACGGTCGCCGGGAGCGGCTCGCCGTTCCAGCTGCCACCCGCCGGCACGAGGTAGGTGACGCCGCGGATCAGGTTCTTGAAATCGCGCCGGTAGCCCGTGACCGAGATCTGGCCGATCCCGCGCGTGTAGTATTCCACCGAGATGTTCGCCGTCTTGGAGAGCTCCGGCACGAGGTCGGCGTTGCCGGCGTTGGCCCGGTTCGGCGTGGGGTTGGTCGGATCGTCGTTGGTGACCACGAGGCCGCCGATCAGGCGGTTCATGTCGGGACGCGAGACGGCCTGGTTCCACGAGGATTTCACGACGAGATTTTCGTTCACGCGGTAGGTCGTGTGCAGGTAGCGGAGCCAGGTGTCGTAATTCTGCTTCGCAAACTGGCGCCCGCCACCGTAGCGCGTGGCGAGATAGCCGGCGGATTGCCGCGTGGTGTTGATCACGTCCGCCGGCAGCGTCAGGGCCGGGGTCGTCGTGCCGAAGAAGCGCCGGTCGGTCTCACGCTGGCCGAGGTCGGAAGGGCCGGCGGCGGCGCCGCGCGTGCGCTCGTAGCGGACACCGGGAGCGATGGTGAGCCGCTTCAGGCGGAAGGCCGTCTGCTGATACAGCGCATCGATCTGCTCCTTCGCATCGCGCGCATTCTGCAGTTTGAAGCCCACGATCTGCGCGGCGCTGGGCGGAGTCCATGCGTTCGGGTTGGCCTGGAAGACCTTGTAGGCGGCCCAACGGTCCACGTTGGCCACGCCGTCGACGTTGCCGCCGAAGTCGAAGTTCATCCGGTAGCTCCGCTCGGCATAGGCCGCGAGCGCATCGTCGGCCGACCCCGCCACGCCGTCCACCCCGCGAAACGCCACGGCATAGTTGTTCACCGGGCGGTCGGCGTTGTTGACCCACTCGGAGATGTGCAGGCCCTGCTTGAAGATGATCGGAAGCCCGCGGGTCTTGTTATACTGCGTGTCGAGCTTGAGCTGGTAGCGCTGGTCCTCGCCCTGCCGGTCGTTCATGCGGGCGTTGAAACCGTTCGGGTGGTTGGCGAGGTTCCGGTAGTCGGCGCCGGCGGTCTGGGTGATGAACAACGCGGGATCCGCGGGGCCGTTGCGGTTGAAGCGCAGGCCGAGGTTGCCGAGCGTCGCCGGCTCGATCGACCAGAAGAAACCGAAGAGTTGGTCCTTATACCACGTCATCGACCGCGACATGCTGAGGCCGAGATCGGCCCGGAAGGCGCCGCGCGTGAAGTAGCCGTTGAGCCCGAAGTTCGCGGTCGAGCCGTATTTGTTCGTCGCGCCGCCGCCCTGCTGGATACCCACGCCGCCGCCCGTCGGCGTCGTGCTCTGGCTGCTCAACGAATATTCGACGCCGGGCTGCGTGTTGGCGGCCGTGGCGCCGGGCGCGTTGAGCGTGGTGTTGAAGTTGAACGCGAGATCGCGGCTGAAGAATTTCGCGTGGTAGCGGTTGTATTCCGCCCGGGCCGAAACCCAGAACTCGGAGTTCACCTTGTAGTCGACGCGGAGATTCCCGTTGTAGCGGATCGTCGGCTTCGGCGAGTCGCGGAAGCTGAAGCTCGTGACGCGCGGGACCTCGCTGTCGTTGTTGGTGAGGTTCGTGTCGAAGGCGTAGTTCACGACCTCGGCCTTCTGTTCGGCAAACGTGTAGGAGTAATTGTAGCCCGCGCGGACGCCGAGACGCCGGTTGAGAAACACGTCGGAATAATCGATGCCCCAGTTCGGCTGGATGCGGTAGTGATCCTCGTCGTCCCAACCCGGGTGCTTCTTCCACGGCTGGCCGCTCATGGAATTCCACGCCACGCCGCCGCGCAGGCTGATGAGCCGGCCGGCCCGGTCGAAGGCGGAACGGCTGCGGAGATTCAGTCCGCCCGCCATCGCGCTGCCGGGATTCTCCGGCTGCGGCGTGCGGCTCAGCTCCACCGTCTCGATGCTCGCGATCGAGATCTGCTCGAACTCGAAGGCGCGGTTCGCCCCGGTGCCGCTCGCCGCCGCCATGCCGGAGCTGGCGATCGGCGCGCCGTCGAGGGTGATCGACGTGTATTTCGGATCCAGACCGCCGAGGCTCACGGAACGCGCGTCGGCCTCCACATAGTCCACCATCACGCCCGGCAGGTATTTCACAAACTCGGCGACGTTGCCCTCCGAGATCGAGCCGAAGGTGTCGGTCGCCAGCACGCGCTTCGCCTCGATGGAGTTCTTCTGCTCCATGATCGCCTTGGCGTTGCCCTCGCGCTCGGTCTTCACGACGAAGCTCTCGAGCTTCACCACCGCCGAGTCGTCGCCCAGCGCGACGTCGACGCTGACCGCCCGGCCCGGTGTGACGTTCACCGTCTGGTCCTTGGCCGCGAGGCCCACGTAGGTGAAACGCAGCGTCTGCGGGCCGGCCGGCACGTCGAGCAGCTGGAAGTTTCCGCCGTCGCCCGCGGTCGTGCTGAGACCGGTGCCCACGACGGTGACGACCGCGTTGCGCAGGTATTCCTGCGTGCCTTGATTCAAAACGCGTCCGGTCACCGTGCCGGTGCCAGACTGGGCGTGCACCGCGGAGGAGGCGACAAGAGCGGCAAACGCAAACGCCCAAAGGCGTGCGAGCAGGGACCGGAGTCCGGAATTCGAAGTCGACATAGGGGCTGACGGGTTTGGCTTGGGCGGAACGCCCTTGGTCGGGGCGCTCCACGCGCAGCCAACGCCCGCTGCCTGCCGCAAGCGATCCACCGGGCGGCCTGACAGTCCGGCGCCTCCCCCGCACTGTCGGCCGGCGGGTCCGCCGCGGCGTCAGACAATCTCGCAGGCGCCGCCGGCGCAGGCGACCGTCTGCTTCAGCTCCGTGATATCCTCGGACTCCTCGAGCGTCGTGTAGTCGACGGGCTGATACACCAGGCGGTTCCACTTCTCCACGTCCGCCGCGCCGGCCAGCGCCTCGCGCGGCGCCTGGGCATAGAGTTTGTCGCCGCACTCCTGGAGCAGCGCGATTCCGGTGAAGCTGCGGCGGTTGGCCCAGATGAATTCCGCCACCGCGCTCCACTCCTCCGGCCGCACCGTCACGGTGCACGACACGTTGTGGTGCAGCCCGGGCGATACCTCCTCGTGCCGCCTCCCCGCCTGCACCCAGTTTTCCTGCACGAGCCGGATGTATTCGAGGTGCTTCACCGCCGAGATCTCCTCCCGGTAGATGCCGAAACTCGGGCCCTCGACCGGAAAAGTGATCACCTCCGTGCGGCCGTTGGGATCGTAGACACTCGGCTCCACCAGGTGCGGATTGGTCCGCTTGAAGTGCAGGTAGATCGGGTCGTGGATATTGGTCTGCACCCTCCGGAAGTAGCGCGGCGCGTGGTGCGGATGCAGGCCGCTGCTCGTGCCCAGCAGCAGGCTCGCCGTGCCTTCGGGCTTCACGCAGGTGGTCCGCGCCGCCGGCCGGATCCCGATCGCGCGCGCGACGACGGCGTTGACCGACTTCACCACCGCCGCACCCGCCCGCAGCACCGCCGCGTCGAGCAGCACATCCGGCCGGTCGAGAATCCCGCAGATGGATACCCCCAGCAGCGCCTCGCGCTCGGTGATCACGCGCGACACGGGCGAGAGGTAGGGAAACTCCGTGTAACCCGCCTGCAGCGTCCCGATCACCGCCGCCTGCACGCACAGCCGGTAGAAATCCACCGGGGCCTCGACCGCCGCAGCCGAGATCGTCGTGAGGTTGCAGAACTGCACGCCGGTGAGTTCGTCGCCGAGTTCCACGTCCGCCTCATAACCGAGTTCCTGCAGCCGCTCCCGCGCCGCGGCGTCGACCCGCAGCCGCGGATGCAGCCCGATCTCCACACAGGGATTCGCGCCGTATTCCGTATCCTCCACGAAATAGAAGCCCGGCTCGCCGAACTGCTTCTGCGCCTCGAACAACGCCTCGAACTGCGCCCGCGTCGCGCGGCCGCGCACGATGACCGCGGAGTTGTTGCTCGCGGTGCGCTGCGGGTGCTCGTTGAACCAGTTGCCGGTCTTCGCCGCGATCATGTCGGCGTCGTCCGCCGAAAAGAGGCAGATCGTCGCCGAGCGCCGCACGCCGCCCGACAATACCGCCTTCGCCGCCCACATCAGGATGTCGTAGGCCTCGATCGTCCGGAGCTGGCGGCCCGCCGCCGCCTTGAGGATCTGCTCGATGCGCGTGAGCGAGTGAAACAACGGCTGCGGCCCCGGCGCCTTGCCGCCCGAGGTGCGCAACGGCGCGCCCTCCGGCCGGATCAGCGAGTAGTCGAAAACCACGCCGCGCCCGTCGATCGCGCTCGTCACCAGCATGTGCAGCGCATCCGCCCAGCCCTCGATCGTGTCGGGCACGAGAAACGTGATCGGACGCAACTCGTCCTGGCGCGGCGCGAGCGCCGGCAGTTTCGCGACGTGATGCCGCTGCACCGAGAAGCCCACGCCGCATCCGCACAGGAGCAGGTAGAGCGTCTCGCGAAACGCCTCGATGCGATCCACGTAGGTGAAGCAGCAATTGTAGATCCGCGCGTGTTTCTCGAGGATCGCCTCGCCGCCGAACTGCAGCGAACGCATCGAGGGCAACACGGTCCGCCGCTCCACCGCGTCGAACGCCGCCCGCACCATCCCGTGCAGATCGCCCACGTCGGCGAGCAGCGCCGCAGCTTCGGGCGTCACGTCGCCCGCCGCCTGAGCCGCCGCCACCGCTTCGCGCACCGCACGATTTTCGAAATGCCCCAGGTGCATGTCGCGCACGCGGCCGACCGCCTCGGCCCACGTTTCGCGGCGGCGTTTCTCGGGCGAATAGCGCGCGTAGCGGGAGATCGCGATGAAGTCCTGCAGGCCGTTGGCGGCGTGCGAAATCGGCAGAAGCGTGGCGGACATAGGAGACTCAGGGTGGACCACCCGGAGGAAAATCCCGCCGCTCCTTCCCGCGGGCCAGGGCTTCGTTCCGGGCAGGCCTGCCACTACGGCTGGGGGTATCGGACCGGTCAATCTACCACCCGTAGTGGGGCGACGGTATTACGGGGCTTGATCGGTTTCGCGCCGTTCCGGCACCGCCGGCACCGCCTTTCTCCTCGCAGCGCGCGCTCCGCAGAAATTGCCCGCACCAAGAAACGCCCAAACCGCGCGCCACCGGCTCGGGCCCAATACCCGCGCCCACCCGCCGGCCGACCCGCGGTCTCCGCGTCGCGTGCGTATAAGACGCAGCCCTACAGCCGCTGCAGGTGGAAGCCGCCGTCGACGTCGAACGCCGCCCCCGTCGAAAACGGAAAGCGGTCCTCCGCGATCGCGCGCACCGCCCGGCCGATGTCCTCGGGCTTGCCCCAGCGGCGGATCGGCGTGATGCCGCGCTCGTCCTGCAGGATCAACTTGTCGTATTTCTCCTTCACGCCGCCCGTCATGTCGGTGGCGATCACCCCGGGGCGGATCTCGTAAACGTTGATGCCGTCGTTCGCGAGCCGGTCCGCGAAGAGCTTGGTCATCATCGCGAGCCCCGCCTTCACCATGCAGTAGTCCCCGCGGTTGATCGACGCCGTGTAGACCGAGATCGACGTGATGTTCACGATCCGCCCGCGGAAACCCTCGCCGTCGCGCTCCTGCCGGAGCATCTGCTTGGCCGCGAGCTGCGTCAGGAAAAACGGTCCCTTCAGATTGATCGCAAACAGCCGGTCGAAACTCTCCTCGCCCGCATCGAGCAGGTCCGCGCGCACCTTGGGCGCGACGCCCGCATTGTTCACCAGCAGGTCGATCCGGCCGAACTTCGCCGTCGTCTCCGCCACCATCCGCTCGCGATCCGCCGCCACCGCGACGTCGCCCTGGACGATGAAGCCGTCTCCGCCCGCCGCCTTCACCAGCGCCAGAGCCTCGGCCGCCGCCTCCGCGTTCCCCGCATAGTTGATCGCGACGCGGCCGCCCGCGCGCGCGAGTTCGATCGCGATGCCGCGGCCGATGCCGCGCGACGCGCCAGTGACGAGAGCCGTTTTGGATGCCATGCGCGCAGCTGAAATCAGGCGGTTCGCCCGAAGCGAGGAAAAATACCCCGCGAACCAGCGCGGCCTTCCGCGGTCAGTCGATGCATACCTCGACTCCCCATGAAGACGCCCCTCCTGTGCTCCACCCTCGCCGTCGGCCTCGCCCTCACCGGCTGCAACAAGCCCACGCGCTCCGATACGGCCGCCCCCGACAGCGCCGCCCCCACGTCCGCGCCTGCCACCGCCAATCCCGATCCCACGCTCGGCCAGCGCGTGGACTCCGCCGCCGCCCGCACCGGCGACGCGCTCGCCAGCGCCGGCCGCGCGATCGAAAACGCCGCCGAACGCACGGGCGACGCCCTGCGCCGCGCGGGCGACAACATGAAACAGGAATGGAACGACTGGAAACTCTCCTCCGGCGACCTCGAAGCCGATCTCGCGGCCGACCGCCCGATCGTGCGCACCCGCACCGCCGCCCTGCCGCCCGCGGGCAACGTCGAACCGTCGCAGCTGAAGCGCACCGTGCAGGCCTCCGTCACCAAACACGCCGCAGCCATCCGTGACCTCGACGTCGAAATCGAGCGCGAGACCGAGGTGGTGCTGACCGGCCAGGCCGCCACTGCCGGCGAGGTGGGTCGCGCCATCGGCGCCGCGCTGGATACCCCCGGCGTCACCAAAGTCACATCCAAGCTCAAGCTCACCCGCTGATCCGCCGACCCGGCCGACCGGCGGAAGATCCGTTCATCGCTTTCCCGCCGCCACCCACTCACGCCTCACCGGTTGGCGCCTGAGCTTCGCCGAACGTCAGCCGCCAACGCCGGCCGTCAGCGGGAACGTCTTCCGCTTCCCTCGCACCTCCGCCCTGCCGCGGAGGCGCGTGGTTTTTCCTTACGCGATCTTCGGCTCGACGCCGTGCCCGCTCCGGATGCCGCCCAGCCGGATTTCCCCGCCCCTCAGCTCGTAGCCGCCCGTAAACGGGTTCTCCGCGAGAAAGAGCGGCGTATCCAGATCGGCAAACGTGAACCCGCCGCAACCCGCCGCGAAACACGCGGACGTCGACATCGCCAGCACCGACTCCACGTTGCCGCCGATCATCAGACCGATCCCGTGGGCCTGCGCGACGCCCACGATCTCATGCGCCACGGCCAGCCCGGCTTTCATCAGCTTGATGTTGATCACGCCTGCCGCCCGCTCCGCCACCACGCGCTCCGCCTCCGCCTTCGACGTCACACTCTCGTCCGCCGCCACCAGCCACCCCGACTCCTCGCCGAGTGCGCGCATGCCCGCGAGATCGGTCTTCGGCAGCCACTGCTCCAGCAATGCCGGCACGATGCCCGCGTTCTTCAGCCCGCGCACGAGTTCCGCGGCATCGGCACGGCTCAGCCCCGCATTGCCATCCAGAATCAGCGGCGAATCCGGCGCGACGCCGTGGATCGCCCGCACCCGCGCAAGATCCTTGGCCGGGCCTCCCGGGCCGCCGACCTTCACCTTGATCATCCGGATCCCCCGCGCGCGGATGTCCCGTGCCCCCGCCGCCGCCTCTTCCGCGGAGCCCGTCGTCACGGTCATGTCCGTCTCCAACGCCGTCGGCCGCGGGCCAAATACCTGCCACATCGGCACGCCGTCGTGCCGCGTCACGGCGTCGAGCAGCGCCATCTCGAGCGCGCACACCGCCGAGCCCGAAGCCACCGGCGCCAGCCGCCGCTGCTCGCTCCCCAGCGCCCGCCACTCCCGCGCGTCGCGTCCCACCAGCCAGGCGCGGGCCGGCTCGAGGGCCCGCATCGCATCGGCCTGCGTCTCCCCGTTGTAGGGCGGCAGCGGCGCCGCTTCGCCGTAGCCGCGCGTGCCGTCCGCCAGCGTGACGGTCACCAGCACGTTGTTGGCCGCCGCCTGCGCGCCGCCGGCGATGCCGAAGGGCGAAAACAGCGGGATGTCCAGCCGCGCGATATCGAGGGAACGGATACGGAGTGCTTCGCTCACGCCGCGAGCAAACCACCGTGCGCCCCGCGCGCAATCCCGCCGACGCTCACGTGCCCGACCGGTAGCCCAGCAGCACCCGCGGCGCCACGCCGTGCACCGCCTTGAACGCCCGCGAGAAATGGTAGGGGTCCGCGAACCCCACGCGCTGCGCCACTTCCTTCACCAGCCCGCCGTGCTCCACGAGAAACTCCGCCGCGAGGTTCATCTTCCGGCGGAGCAGATACTGATACGGGCTCGTGCCCTGATACCGGCGGAACCAGCGGCACACGCTCGACGCCTCCACGCCCGCCGCCGCCGCGACTTCCTCCAGCGTGCCGAGCCGCTCCGCCTGCGCGTCGATCAGCGCCTTGCAGCGCAGAAACGCCTCCCGCGCCGGCTCGCTCGCATGCGGCGCCAGCGTCGCCGTGTCCTCGATCTTCAGCAGCAGCAGTTCGAACAGCGCCGTGCAGATCCGCGGGGCCAGTGCCCCCGTGCGCTGCCCTTCCCGCACGAGATCCTCCAGCACGCTCGTCACCTCGCCATGCGCCGCCAGCTGCCGCGCGCTCCCCAGCGGCACACCGCACCGCCGCAGGCGCAACGGCACGCCCGCCCCGCTGAACGAGAGGAAATACTTCACCATCGGATCGCGCGGATCCGTGTGGATCTCGCACGCCGTCGTCGGCGCATACGCAAACACCATGCCCGGCCCCAGCCCATGCTCGCGCCGGTCGAGCCGCACCGTGCCGCGCCCCGCCACGACATACTCCAGCACGTGAAACGGAAAGGTCCGCCGCGACACCACGTAGTCCGGATTGCACTGCTCGCGCCCGCCCATCACCAGCGTGAGCCGCTCCTTCGGCCGCGGCGCCAGGTTGAGGAAGAAATAACGCGCCGCCGTCACCTGCTGCGACAACAGCCCCGCCGCCTCGTGTTGGCCGATTTTCTCCATGATACGACCGTCATAGCCGGGCGCCCCTCTCGGTTTCCAGCCCCGAATCGCCCATCGGCTACACTCGTTTTCTCCATCTCAAAATTGACGTTGCACCGCGCTTCGTCCGGCGCGATTCACCGCGGAGACCGCCCCCTTTTCCTCTTCAACTGTCCGGTCTCCGCTTTCCGGTTTCCGGTCTTCTTCCGCCCTCCCTGCCATGGCCAAATCCAAAACCATCCTCCTCGTCGCCAACGGCGACCTCCGCCAATCGGCCAACCAAGTCTGCTGGCCCGCCCAGCACGCGATGGAACAGGCGCTCGCCGCCGCCGTCGCCAAACTCGGCGCCAAGCTCGTCCGCGCCCATCCCTACAAGCCCGCCCTCAAGCACGGCTTCATCGGCTCGCAGAAGGAGGGCATGGCCGTCTTCGCCGGCCTCGATCCCGATACCCCGCTCATCGTCGCCGAGGCCGTCTGGCAGTATTCGCATCACGTCCTCGCCGGCCTCATCTCCCACCGCGGCCCGATCCTCACCGTCGCCAACTGGAGCGGCACCTGGCCCGGCCTCGTGGGCATGCTCAATCTCAACGGCTCCCTGACCAAGGCCGGCGTGAAATACTCCACGCTCTGGAGCGAGGATTTCACCGACGCGTTTTTCCTCACCGGCCTCAAGACCTGGCTCGCGACCGGCAGCGTCACGCACAAAACCGCGCACGTGCAGCCGCTCGCCCGCGCCACCGTGCCGCCCAAGGCCCGCAGCATCGCCCGGCAGATCGCCGCCGATCTCCGCCGCCGCAAATCCATCATGGGCGTCTTCGACGAGGGCTGCATGGGCATGTATAACGCCATCATCCCCGACGAGCTCCTCTTCCCCACCGGCGTCTACAAGGAACGCCTCTCCCAGTCCGCCCTCTACGCCGGCGCCCGCGACGTCTCCGACGCCGAGGCCCGGGCCGTCTACCAATGGCTCGTGAAGAAGGGCATGAAGTTCCACCTCGGCACCGACGAGGCCACCGAGCTCACCGAGCAGCAGGTCCTCTGGCAGTGCAAAACCTACGTCGCCGCCCTCCGCATCGCCGACGAGTTCGGCTGCGAGACCATCGGCATCCAGTATCAGCAGGGCCTCAAGGACCTCCTCCCCGCCAGCGATCTCGTCGAGGGCATCCTCAACAACAGCGACCGCCCGCCCGTGAAAAACGCCGCCGGCAAGGTCATCCGCCAGGGCGAGCCGCTCACCCATTTCAACGAGGTCGACGAGTGCGCCGGCCTCGACGGTCTCTTCACCCAGCGCGTCCACTCCGCCCTCGGCCAGCCGGTGGAAAACACGCTCCACGACCTCCGCTGGGGCGCGCCCGACGCCAGCGGCACCACCGACGAATACGTCTGGGTCTTCCTCATCTCCGGCAGCGCCCCGCCCGCGCATCACATCGGCGGATACAAGGGCACCGACTCGCTCCGCCAGCCCCCGATGTATTTCCGCCTCGGCGGCGGCACCGTCCGCGGCATCGCCAAGCCCGGCGAGATCGTCTGGAGCCGCATCTTCGTCGCCGACGGCAAACTCAAGATGGACCTCGGCCGCGCGAAGGTAATCACCCTCCCGCAGGCCGAGACCGAGCGCCGTTGGAAAGAGACGACCGTCCAATGGCCGATCATGCACGCCGTCACCTACGGCGTGACCCGCGACCAGATGATGGCCCGCCACAAGGCCAACCACATCCAGGTCGCCTACGCCCACAGCGCCAAGGAAGCCGACCTCGCCCTCTACGCCAAAGCCGCCCTCGCCGCCGAACTCGGCCTTGAGGTCAGCGTCTGCGGCACCAAGGCCGACGGCAGCGCCTTCTGATCAACCCTTGGCCGGGCGGGTCGTTTTCACGCCCCGCCCGAGCTCGCCCGCCCCCCCGTCGTAGGGCCGCCGCTCGTCGGCGGCCTTCCGCCGCGACATCCGCGCCATCCGCGTGATCCGCGGTCGCTCTCTCCGCCGTCCCGCGCTCCGGTCCGCTTGCGGATTTCGTGGCCACAGCGACACTCGCAGCCCCCTGCGATGTCGTTCCTCCGCCCGTTTCTCCTCGCGGCGCTCCTGCCCTGCGCCGTCCTCGCCCAAGCCCCCTGGCGCAGCAGCCTGTATCCGGAAAACTGGACGCCGCCCACCGGCGCCCGTTTCGAGACCGACAAACTGATCCAGGACTTCTCCTACGCCGGCTACCACCGCGGCGAGCGCCCCCTCCCGCAGATCGCCGGTCCGGTGTTCGATGTCCTCCAATTCGGCGCCGACCCCACCGGTAACGCCGACTCCACCACCGCCCTTCAACGCGCCATCGACGCCGCCGCCGCGGCCGGTGGCGGCGTCGTCCGGCTCCCGCGCGGCACCTTCCGCGTCGCGCCGCAGGGCACCAACACGCACGCACTCCGGATCTCCACCCACGGCATCGTCCTGCGCGGCGCCGGCCCGAGGCAGACGTTCATCTTCAACGACGCCACCGCCATGCGCGGCAAAGGCATCATCCGCGTCGACGGCTCCGGCTCCAGCTGGTCCACCGTCCCCGCGGGCAGTCCGCAGCCCGCCATCACCACCGACTTGCCCGGCCCGACCACCGTGATCCCGGTCGCCAGCGTCGAGGGTTTCGCCGTCGGCGATTGGATCGTCGTCCGCGCCAATGCGACCGATGCTTTTGTCGCCGAACACAACATGACCGACCTTTGGGCCGGCCAGGCCTCGGGCCTCGTCGGCGTCCTCTTCCTCCGCCAGATCACCGCCATCGACCGCGGCGCCAACCAGCTCACGATCGACGTCCCCACGCGCTACTACCTCAAGACGCGCGATAACGCCCGCGTCCACCGCGCCGTCCCGCACGTCGAGGAGATCGGCCTCGAGGATTTCTCCATCGGCAACCGCGAACACCCGCTCGCCCTCGGCGGCACGCGCATCGGCTGGGGCGAGGAGGACTACAACACCGAGGGCAACGGCGCCTACGACGCCCACGGCTCGCACGCCATCGCGCTCCGCCGCGTCCGCAACAGCTGGATCTCGAACGTCGCCAGTTACCGCCCCGCGGCCAACACCCTCGATACCCACATCCTGTCCAACGGCATCCATCTGGAAAACTGCCGCGGCGTCACCGTGCGCCACTGCGACTTTCAACGCCCGCTCTTCGGCGGCGGCGGCGGCAACGGCTACATGTATCGCATCCAGGCCACCAACGAATGCCTCATCCGCGACTCCGCCGCGCGTTACAGCCGCCACAACTTCGTGTTCTCCCACATGTCCTGCTCGGGCAACGTCATCCTCGGCGGCCTCGGCCAGGTCACCGCCACCCAGATCGCCGGCTCCATCGTCACCGCCGGCGAGGGCAGCGACCACCACATGCACCTCAGCCAGTCGAACCTGATCGACGGCGTGGAGCTCGACCGCGACTTCTTCACCGCCCACTACCGCGGCACCGCCGGCACGCCTCCCCAGCACGGCCAGGGCGGCACGCACTCCGTCTTCTGGAACCTTCTCGGCCTCGCCTACGACCGCACCAAGACCTACATCGCGCGCAGCGAGCAGGCGCGCTACGGCTACATCGTCGGCACCCGCGGCCCCGCCAGCGGCATCACCACCTCCAGCGGCGCGCCCGCCGCGCGCACCGCCCCGGTCGACCACACCGAGGGCGTGGGCCAGGGCGATCTGCTCCAGCCGCTCTCGCTCTACCACGACCAGCTCGCCCGCCGGCTCGGCACCACGCCCCCGCCGCCCAATCCCACCTTCGTGCGCCCCCAGGCCGGCGTCGCCGAGGTCCGCCTCGCTTGGAACGCCGCTCCCGCCGCCACCGGCTACCGTATCCGCCGCGCCACGACGCCCGGCGGGCCCTACACCACACTCGGCACCACCGCCGCGACCTCGTTCACCGATGGCTCCGCCGTCACCGGCACCACCTACCACTACGTCGTCGCCGCCGTGAACGCCGCCGGCGAGAGCTCCGGCACCTTCGAAGCCGGCGCCCAGCCGATGCCCGCCTACCGGCAGGATCCCGGGGCCGACGGCCTCGTCGTCATCGAGGTCGAAAACGCCGACGCCAGCCTCGCGCAGGGCGGCCACAGCTGGATCGCCGCCTCGACCGCCGGGTTCTCCGGCCCCGGCGCCCTCGCCGCCCTGCCCAACTCCGGCACCACCCGCGACACCGCCTTCCTCACCACCAGCCCGCGCCTGGACTTCCGTATCCAGTTTTCCCGCACCGGCACCCACCACGTCTGGCTCCGCGGTCTCGGCCCCAGCGGCAGCGACGACTCCGTCCACGTCGGCCTCGACGGCGTCGTCGTGCCCACGAGCGACCGGATCACCAATTTCCCGCCGGCGTGGGGCTGGAGCAACGCCACCGTCGACGGCCCTGTCGCCACTCTCGAGATCGCCACGCCCGGCGTGCACACGCTGAACGTCTGGATGCGCGAGGACGGCGTGCAGCTCGACCGGCTGCTGCTGACGACCGACGCCGCCTACACGCCCGCCGGCGCCGGCCCGCCCGAGAGCCCGCGCCTCGGCAGCGTGCTCGCCCCACCGGCTGCGGCGCTCCCGGTCCGGATCGTCAATCTCGCCACCCGCGCCCTCGTCGGCGGCGAAGCCGGCACCCCCATCGCCGGTTTCGTGATCGGCGGCACCGGCAGCAAACGCACCCTCGTCCGCGCCGTCGGTCCCGGCCTCGCCGCCTTCGGTCTCACCGGCACCGTGCCGACGCCGAGCCTCACCGTCGTCGGCAGCCAGGCCGTCCTCGCCCGCGCCGACCGGTGGAATCCCACCGACGTCGAGTTCTTCCGCGCCCTCGGCGCCTTCACTCTGCCCGCCGGCAGCCGCGATGCCGCGGTCGTCGCCGATCTCGCCGCCGGCGCCTACAGCACGCCGGTCGGCGCCGGCCCCGCCAACGGCATCGCCTTGCTCGAGATCTACGACGCCACGCCCGGCAGCGCCGACTCGTCGCTGGTCAACGCCAGCACCCGTGCCTTCGTCGGCACCGGCGACGCCGTTCTGATCCCGGGCTTCACGCTCGCCGGCACCGGCAATGCCCGCCTGCTCATCCGCGCGGTCGGCCCCACCCTCGCCGGCTTCGGCGTGCCGGGCGCACTCGCCGATCCGCAGCTCACGCTCTTCCGCGGCAGCACCACCCTCGCCGCCAACGACAACTGGAGCAGCGCCGCCGACGCCGCCGCACTCGCCGCCACCGCCGCGGAGGTCGGCGCGTTTCCGCTCCCGGGCGGCAGCCGCGACGCCGCCCTGCTCGTCACCTTGCCGGCCGGCTCCTACACCGCCACCGTCAGCGGCACCGGCAACACCACCGGCACCGCCCTGGTCGAGCTCTACCTCGTGCGCTGATCCGCACCTGCGCCGCTTGCGAAGCACGGCGCTCTGCCCACGGTGCCGCGCCATGCGCGCCTCGCTTCGCTCCGCCCTGCTCTTCGCCTGTGCCGGTCTCGCGTTCGCGCTGCCCGCAGGTGCCAGCCCGTTGAGCCCACCCGCAGCGGAACCCGCGGCGTGGCTCCATTTCGACGCCCCCGCCTGGGACATCGCCGAGGAAGGCCTGCCGGCTCGCCTCACCCTCGCGTTGCCGAGCCGCCGCGATCCGCTCGCGCGCCTGCTCTTCGCCGCCGAGGGCCGTTGGACCTTCAGTGTCGGCTACGCCAAGGTCTACAACAGCTACGACGCCACCACCGGGATCTTCCGCAACCCCGGCGGCCACGCCGCCCTGCTGAGCGCCGGCCGCCAATATCGCTGGCACCTGCCGGAGGTCGCCGGCCGCTTCACCCCCAAGGCCGCGATCGACTTCGGCGCGCACTACGCCACCCGCCGGTTCCCGGCCGACGGCACCAACGCCAACTTCAAACTCATCAGCGGCCTCGAGTGGACGTGGCGTTCCGCCGATCGGCGCATCGAATGGAGCGCCGGCCTGATGTGGCTGCACTTCTCCAACGCCGATCTGCTCTCGCGCAACTCCGGCTACGACGGCCTCGCGTTCCGTTTCGGACGCTCACTCTAGTTCCGCCGCTCGTCGGCGGCCGCCTTCGCCCTCCGCCGTTCTCCACCGTCCAATTCACGACCCCACCCGCACCGAGCCTTCCGTTTCCGCCTCCGGCAACGCGTAAAGCCGCAACTCGGTCGGCGCCGGCGCGACCTCGCGCGGCTTGTCCCGATTCCGCGGCAACGTCTCCCAGCGCAACACCCAGCGCTTTTCCCCGCCGCGGCTCGTGAGCGTCTGCACCTCCATCCCCGGCGTCCGGACGCGCCGCAGCTCCGCCGGCAACGCGCCCGGCAGCGGCGGCAAGGTCTCGAGCGGAGCCAGCGTTTTCCCGTCGATCCGCCAGCGCCCGCCACCCGCCGCCTGCGTGGAGAAATCGACGGTCAGGCTGCCATCCTGCGCCGCCCGCGCCGGCCCCACGCGCACCTCTGCCGGGATCGAGCCGCCCCCGGAAAACGCCCAGCGGAAATTCCACGCACTCAGCTGCTGCACGTCCCAGCCCCGGCCGTTCGGCCGCGCCGCATACGCCTGCGATTTCCCCGCCGCATCGTAGCGGTGATACGTCAGCACCGGCCGCTGCGCCGCATCGAAGCCGAGCGCAAACGTCATGTTGATCAACCCGCCGCCGGGCGGCGCCGCGTCCACGATGTCGCCCTTCGCCAGCGTGATCGGCAGCGGCAGCGGCTCACCCCGGCTGTTTTCCCAATGCCGGAAATCCCGGCTCCGCGCATACGAGAGCGAGTGGTTCGTCGCGCAGTCCGGCGTCTCGCGCCACACCCACGCCAGATGGAAACGCCCGTCCGGCCCCGGCAGCGGCTCGCTCGCGTAGGCATTGCGCTCGCCCTCGCCGTCGAGCAGCGGCGTCTCCAGCACGCGGCGCCACGTCCGCGTATCCGGATCGTAGATATTGTAGAGATCGCTCCCGTTGCCGCTGTTCCCGTCGCGGTAGCGGAACACGAGGTCGCCCGCCGGCGTCTTGAAGAAGACCGGATACGTGCAACGCGTTTCACGCTCCCCCGTCATCCGGTCGATCCGCCGCAGCGCCGTGACATCCAGCGGCCGCTCGCTCCGGTAATACACCAGCGGATCCACGTGCATGTTGCCCGCAAGGTGCAGATATCCGTCCCGGTCCAGCGCCAGCCGCAGGTAATTGTGGCTGTCCCACGCGATCGTGTTCGAGGCCCGCTTCCGCGCCGGCACGGGCACGCCTTCCGGCTGCACCCGCTGCCACGGCCCGTCGGGCAGCTTCCGCCCGGCCACCGTGATGCGCCGCTCCGCATCGTAATACGCGATGAACTGATGCCCGCGCTCCGTCAGAAACGCGAACGTCACCGGATGCCCCGCCCACACCCGGTCGATCAGCTCCCCCTCCGGCCCCGCCGCCCGCGCCGGGCCGGATGTCGCCAGCCCCAGGCCCAGCACCGCCGCCAACGCTGCTCCGGCCCACCCCTTGGAAATCGTCCGGCGCATCTCAATGTCCTCCCTGGTCGAAGTGTTCGATCAGCCGATACACGCGCTGGTTGATCCGCCGCATCCGGTCCGTGAGTTCCGGATACGGTTCGTAGCGGTTGGTCACGATGCCCTTGTTCGAATCACGGTTCGAGGGGTCGACCTTCAGGTTCTCCGGATCGTTGTCCTGGTATTTGAACCAGTGCCAGCCCACACACGACTTCGCCGCGAGGAGGCCGAGCGTGAAGTTCTCGTAGAAGAGCCCGCGGTCCCGCTGCGTCTTCACCGTCCAGCCCGCGCCGCTTTCGTTGGTCAGCCCCACGGCGTCCATGCCTTTAGCATACCACTCGGTGACGATAAACGGCCGCTTCGCCTCGGCCGCCCACATCGCGATCCGCTCCGGATCGGGCGTCCACGCGTGGTAGTAGTTCACCGCGACGACATCGAGGTGCCGGCCCGCCGCCCGCCAGACTTCGGGATAACGCATCGCCTGCCCGTGGAGGCGCGAACCGAGGACGAGGTGATTCGGGTCATGCCGCCGGACCGCCTCCGTCACGATCCGGAAGTATCGCTCGGCCACATGCTCGAGAAACGCCTCCTTTTCCGCGTCCGTCAGATTCGCCGGGTCGTCCTTCCCGCGCCGCGCCTGCAGCCACGTCCGCGCCGCGCGGTGCCCGGCGTCGTTCTCCGGCAGCGCCAGAAAGTTGGCCAGCGCCGCCCGCTGGAACGGCAGCTCGTTGTCCGTGAAATGTCCCAGCAGCCACGGGTCGTCCTTCGTCGCCGCCAGCTGCCGCGCCTGCTCGTCGCAGAACGCCGCAAACCCGGGATCGAAAACGAAGATCGCGTCCTTCGGGTAGCCCGTGTGTCCGGGTTTCTGATACGTGCCGCCGCGCTTTTTCCCGTAGCTGCTCATGAAGTTCAGCATCGTCGTGTAGGCCAGCCGCTGCGGCGCCGCACCCAGCCGCGCATGGTCCGACCACGCCCCGGTGCTCGTGCAGCCCAGCCCGCGCAGCGCGGCATTCGTCTGCGCCGCCCACCCCGCCTCGTCGCCGAATTTCGCCCGCAGCGCCGCGACCGCCTTGGGCGTCGGCGACATCGAGACGCTTACCACCGCCCGGTCCACATAGAGCGCCCCGTCCGGATCCACCAGCCACCACCGCCCCGACGGCAGCTGCTCCACGCGGAAGAAGCCGCTCGCCCGCCGCTTCGCCCCGGCCGCCAGGCTGCCGCCGAACCGGCTCAGGTTCGCATCCGGCTGCGCCGCCGCCATGCCCGGCACATCGTCGAGCGTGCGCGTCGGCTGGTTCTTCCACGGCCCCGCCGGCTTCGTCGCCACCGGCACGTTCTCCGCGGCGCCGAGCCCGCCGGCGAACAACAACACTCCGAGCCACCTCGCACGTTTCATCGTCATGGTTCCTGGGGTTTCGACTGCGCCCGCCACCCTACGGGCCTCCGCTTCGCTCTCCAATGCGAACCCTGCGCGTATTTTGGCAATTCCCCCGCCGCGCCTCCGCCCTTGCCCGCCCGCCGTTCCCGCCGGAGCTTCCCGCCTCCCGCAATCCTCTCCCTCCGCCCCACCGCCATGCCTCTGCCTGCTTTGCCCACCGAACCCCGCCCCGGCCGCTACCGCCACTACAAGGGCAACGACTACCGCGTGCTCGGCCTCGCCCGCCACTCCGAGACCGAGGAGGTCCTCGTCGTCTATCAGCCGCTCTACGGCGAGCCCGCCTGGTGGGTCCGCCCCGCCGCGATGTTCAACGAACACGTCACCCTCCCCGACGGCACCCGCACCCCGCGTTTCGCCCGCCTCGCCGACGCCTGAGCCCCCGCCGCCACTTGTCACCTATTGCGTGACAAGTTCCCCATCGCGCCATCCGGCCCCATTTCACGTATTGCGTGAAATGGCCGCGGCGCGCGCGCCGGCCCGACTGCGGAACTCGCCCGGCGGTTTGCCGAAGCGGCCGCGGAACAGCCGGTAGAACTGCGACACGTCGCCGAAGCCGCACGCGAACACCACACCGGCGATCGAGTGCGCCCCGCCCGCCAGCAGCCGCGCCGCATGCGCCAGCCGCACTTCCGTCAGGTGCTCCCAGAACGTCCGCCCCGTCGCGCTCCGGAAGTGCGCGCTGAAATGCCGCCGCGACATCCCCGCGCGCTCCGCCGCCGTATCGAGCGTCCAGGACTCGTGAAACGATTCTTCCAGCGTCCGCTGCACCGCCGCCACCCGGCCCGCCGCATCCTCACCCACGTCCGCCGGCGGCTGCCGCGCCAGCTGCACGAGCACCTGCAACGCCAGTGCCCGCCGCGCCGCCTCACCCGCCGGCCGCACATGCGCCGTCTCCAGCAGAGCCGTCCGCCACAACCGCTCAAACACGCCGCGCCCCGCCGTGCCCACCACGATCGCCCGCTGCGCCAAGCGCCGCCGCCGGCCAAATTCCGCCGCCAGTTCCCCCTCCGACCGCACCAGGCGCTCGCTCACGCAGAGCAGCAGCAGCGTCGACGGCACCTCGTCGACCAAGGCATGCCGCACCCGCGCCGGCACCCACACCAGCATGCCCGCCCGCACCCGCTCCGCCTCGCGCCCCTGCTCCCGGTAGCTCACACGCCCGCGCAGCACATAAAGCAGCTTGTGGTAGGGATCCGCCCGCGGCGGCATCTCGAAATCCTGCGCGTGTTCGCTCTCGGCGAAATAAACGCCGCTGCCCGACATCGTCACTGCCACCGGCCGCGAGACTTTCATTGCCCGATCATCCAAGCCTCCGTTTCCTCATTCTCCAAGACGATTACCCCGCCTCCGCGTTAATCTCCGCCGCCCGGTTCACCCGTCCTGCGGACCCCACCCGTTCCGTTTCCCCGTCGTCGCCCTTCCCTTCGTCCAAAACCTCTTCCGCCATGCAAAACGATTCCTGCTGCCCCGCCTGCTCCGCCGCCCGCCCCGCGCCCCAACCCCGCCGCCCCGTGGTTCGCGCCATGGCTGCCGCCGCCGCACCGAAAAAG
>JACCEB010049458.1_pt1 | contig 25906 bp, 16 predicted proteins | sample 7454761 | NCBI WGS metagenome assembly JACCEB01 (sample SAMN15323454, study PRJNA562643) | freshwater metagenome | isolation source: river surface water | place: USA:Blue River Watershed | collected 2017-08-18
GTACCTGGCGGATGATGGCCCCGCCCAAGCACTCTTCGCCTTGATAGAGCACTACGCTTTGACCGGGAGTGACAGCGCGCTGGGGCTCAGGGAATCGAACGCTCAGAGTGCCATCTGGAAGGATGCGGGCGAAGCACGGTTGATCGGTTTGGCGGTACCTGACCTTGGCCGAGCATTCGAGTTCTTGACCTGGCTCCATCGGTGCAGATCCTGCGACCCAGAAGGGGGCTTCTGCTTGGAGTTCACGGGAATACAGTGCGGGGTGATCGGTGCCACGTTCCACGTAGACAATATTCTTCTCGTGGTCTTTTGCTACCACAAACCAGGGCTCGCCTTGGCCGCCCAGTCCCAGGCCTTTGCGTTGGCCTAAAGTGTAGTAGGCCGAGCCGTGGTGAGTTCCCACTTTCTTTCCGTCTAAATTCCGGAAATCTCCAGGCTGAGCTTGGAGGTACTTCTGGAGGAAAGGGCGGAAATCTCGTTCGCCGATGAAGCAGATTCCGGTGGAGTCTTTCTTTCGTGCCGTAGGGAGCTTCAGTTCTTCGGCGATTCTTCGCACTTCGGGCTTGGGTAAATCGCCAACCGGAAAAAGCGTGCGGGCCAGGGCCGCGCTTTGAGTCATGCAAAGAAAGTAGCTTTGATCTTTGTTTGGATCAGAGCCTTTCAGAAGGCGGGTGATCCCGTCTCTTTCACCTAAGCGGCAGTAGTGGCCCGTTGCCAGGAAGTCGGCGCCCAGTCGAAGTGCTTGGTTCAAGAATACTTTGAATTTGATCTCCCGATTGCACAGCACATCGGGGTTTGGCGTGTAGCCTTTTTTGTACTCTTCCAGGAACTCGCTAAAGACTTGGTCCCAGTACTCCTTCACAAAATCGACTGAGGTGCACGGGATGTCGAGGCGGTCACAAACACGCTGAACGTCTTCCCAGTCCTTGGCGGAGGTGCAGACGCCGTTTTCGTCTTTTTCCTCCCAGTTCTTCATGAACAGGCCTTCGACCTGGTAGCCTTGCCGGACCAAAAGACCCGCCACGACGGACGAGTCGACCCCGCCGGACATTCCGACGACGACGCGGGTTTGATCAGGAGTTTTGGCGGGTTTGGCTGACATTTCGGGCATTTATACACGATGCGTCAACTTTTTGCGAGGGGGTAGGCTAAATCGTGGTAAATGGGTCGGAAAATGACCCAAGACTGGAAAAACAAACCGGATTCCTACTGGCGTGAAAAGCTCACTTCCGAGCAATTTCGGGTAACCCGGCAGCACGGTACCGAGCGCCCTTTCACGGGAGAGTACTGTGAAGCCCACGCACCAGGAACCTACGTTTGCGTGTGTTGCGAGCTACCACTTTTTGAAGCGGGCCAAAAGTTCGAGTCTGGCACGGGTTGGCCATCCTTCACGGTGCCGCTCACGCCCGACTCCATCACCGAAGTGGTGGACCGCAGTCACGGCATGACTCGCACAGAAGTGCGCTGTTCGCGCTGTGATGCTCACTTGGGCCACGTCTTTCCGGATGGGCCTCCGCCCACGGGTCTTCGTTACTGCATCAACTCGGTGGCGTTACGCCATCAGCCCTTATCAGTCGTTGAATAGGAGAGTTCCAAATGAGTCGTCATCGTCGGATCCCGGCTTCGGGAATCAATTTGTTTCAACTCATCTACATCCTGATTCGCGAATACGAGGAAAAGACCGGTAAAAAGGCACTGAACCTTTCTCTGGGAAATCCTGACCTTCTTCCGTTTCAGGAAGTGCGCGAGCTGAAAGCCCGGTTCGCTGGGCTTGAGCGCTACGAGCTTCACACTTACGCCGAAGACAATAACGTGAATCAGTTTGCCGAAGGCATGGTCCGCGCTTTGACAGGAGTCGAAGTCGCTGAGCACGCGCACGTGAAAGCAGTTCCCATTGCCGGGATTAAGACCGCAACCGCTCTTCTTCCCCTTGCTTGCGGGATGCATCTGAAAGACCGAAAGCAGTTTCATGTCGTGACCAATCTTCCCGCGTACGACGTGATGGGGACTTGGACCACGAGCTACTTGGCGTCGAACCGCATCGTCTGGCCGCTTTCGTCGACTGAGGGCATGGCGCTGCGAATGGATCGCTTGGAAGAAGCTTTGAAAAAGGCTCACGTCGAGCGCCCGGATCTGATTTTCGTCATTCGCCCGGGAAATCCGGCTTCGGCGGGAGCCAGTCGCGAAGACTGGAAAAAGTTGATCGAGTTCTGCATCGAGCGTGGAACGCGGCTGGTGAACGACGGAGCTTACACGGCGCTGGGCCGTGAAGGCGGGCATGTGCCTCTGTCGCAGGTGGCAAAGGATTACCCCGAACTGGAATGGGCCGAGCTGCTCAGTGTCTCGAAATGTTTCAGCGATCCGGGCGCCCGCTTGGGCGTCATGGTCGGTTCAAAAGAGTTCGTGGAAGATTACATCCTGATCAAAGGGAACACCGATTCAGGACCGAACCCTCACGTCATGGCCGCTTACGGCGAACTCTTCAAAGATACGACGCTCGCGCGCGATCTCTTGAAACGGCTCACTGACATTTATTTGGCGCGGCTTGGGTATCTCGTGCCGAAGTTGAAATCCTTGGGGCTTCAACCGGCTTGCGAGACCACGGCTGGCTTCTTCACTCTTTGGAAAACTCCCGAGACCGCCTGGGGTTACAACTTAGCTGAAGAGGCTCAGAAGCGCGGAATGAGCCGCTCGGAGCTGTTCAATCGTTTGACGATCGATCGCGCCGGGGTGGTGGGCGTCCACTTCCAAGGGCCACCCGAAACGGGCGAGAGCTTCATTCGTTACGCGGTCTGCACGGACGTTCTGAGCCCTGAGTTTCAAAGGAATTTTGAAGCTTCGATGAAACCCTGACTACCGCTTCAGGCAGAGCTGAGGTGGGCCGATACGAAGGGTGACAAGGAGCGCACTTCGTGGACTCATCGCCCGTTCGGCCTTCACGGATCAGTTTAAAATGGAAACTCTGGGGACTTGCGTTGGTTCCCGTAGGGGCGCTCTTCGTTCTGGGGATCTGGTCTTCGCGATCGCTATCCCAGTTGGAAGTGGCTTTAAGTCGGGCCAACGAAGCGCGCCTCCCCATGGCGAACGCCTCCTCGCGGATGTTGGTGGGTACTCAAACCTTACGTTTGCGAGTTCGTGAGGTTCAAGATGCCCCGGATTCGGCCGAACGCGTGAGCGCTTGGGACGCAGTTCACCGTGTGGAACAAGAGGTAGAAAAAGCTCGTGAAGAGATGGGTGCGTTACCTCTAGCCGAGGATTCTCGAGAGAATTTCCTCGCGGCGAGCGCTCATTGGGAGAAAGTCCGAGCTGAGTTGAAGACAGGTTTTGATCCCCGGCGTTTTGAGCTGGAGCTTCGAGGGTTCGAGGAGACTTTGCGTGAACTCGATTCCAGACGGCTTGCGCGAGCCCATGAGGACACGCGCCGAATTTCGTCCGAGATGGCGCTGGCACGCTGGGTTTTTGGTTTTCTGGTTTTTGGCTTGGGCGGAATCCTGGGCCTGATGGCGGGCTACTTGAGTTGGAGCTTGCTGAAGGTTCTGAGTGCGGTGCGTGAGAATCTTGGAGATTCGGGAAGAGAAATTGCCCGAGTGAGCTTGAGAATCCTGGATGCGTCCGAACAGCTGGCTTCGGGGTCGACCGAGGCCGCGGCTTCTCTTGAGGAGACTGTTTCCTCGATCACTGAGTTGAACAGCATGGTGGCTCAAAACAGTGAAGACGCTCAGACTGCCGCGAGAATTTCGAAAGAATCTCGGGCGAAAGCGGAAGCGGGTGACGCTCAGATGTCGCAGCTCATTCAAGCGATGGGCGAGATTTCTGAATCCTCGCGCCGCATTGGCGAAATCACGGATGTGATCGAGGACATCGCTTTTCAGACGAATCTCCTAGCTCTGAACGCGGCTGTTGAAGCGGCTCGAGCGGGTGAGCAGGGAAAAGGCTTCGCAGTGGTCGCCGAAGCGGTTCGCTCTCTGGCACATCGATCGGCTGCCTCCGCGAAAGACATTGGTTCTATGATTCAGGAGTCAAAAACTAAAATCGACCGAGGAGTTCAAATCGCCGATCAAGGCGGCGTGGCGCTCCGGTCCATGCTTCAAGCGGTACAAGAAGTTGCGAGCTTGAATGAGCGAATCGCCCTTGCCTCGAGAGAGCAGAACGCGGGGCTCAGTCAAATCTCCAAGGCCATGAATCAACTCGACGCTGCGACTCAGTCGAACTCCATGAGTGCCGAAGAAAGCACCCAAGGCTGTGGTGAACTGATGGACCAAGCGGTTGGCCTCCAAGCGGTAGTCGATCGCTTAGGTGGCTATATGGGCGTTCGGTCGATCAAAAAAGAAGATCTGACGTCGATCAGCGCTCCGCGATCGGTTCCTCGTTCTTCGGTTCCTGAAATCGCCGAAGTAGAAGAAATACCAGAAGAGACTCCTGAGCTAGCAGTGGATGGGGTTGAGACGGATGAAGGGGATGAACTAGAAGAAGGGGATGAATCCGAGGGATCCGCTGCGTCCCCTGAAGAGGGCAAGAGTGAGGCTCCTTCGAGCGCTCCTACAACACCTCGATTGGTCGTTGTCTCTCCGAGTGAACCGGGGCGCGCCCGGGCTCTCATTCCGTTTGACGAGGATGAGGCGGCCGAAGATCTTCCTTCGAGTGAGCCAGTGACTTTGCGTCACGCACCGCTCAAGGCGGCTGCTGGCGCCGAGGAGCTGAGCCGCGGAACGTCCGAAGGCAAGCGCCCCTCAGCTCAGCGCTCGAAGGCAGAGCCGATTAGCCGCTTGCCAGGCGGTCATGGCTCGTTTGAAGGCTTCTAGAGTTTCGAGTCTGTGTCGAGAATCAAGGCGAGCAATTCTTCGCGGGAAAGCGCGTTTTGAGAGCCGGCCGACTGGCCTGCTTTTCCAGCGAGTACCGCCTGAGCTTGAGTGCGCTTGAATGCCTGAAGCTGCAGGATACGCTCTTCGACCGTTTCTCGTGCCACGAGACGATGGATGAGGACCGGGTTTTCTTGTCCGATTCGGTGAGAGCGGTCGGCCGCTTGATCTTCGACGGCCGGGTTCCACCAAGGGTCGAGAATGTAGACGTGATCGGCAGCCGTCAAAGTGAGGCCGGTGCCACCTGCTCCGAGCGAAAGAAGCATGACGGGCGGTCCATCGGTTTTCTGGAATGCTTCAACCACGGCTCCTCGGTCGCCGGTCGATCCGTCGATTCGAAGGAACGTGATACCTGCTGGCTGAAGGACGCTCTCCACCCGGTCCAAAAGGGAGGTCCACTGAGAAAAGACCAAGGAGCGATGTCCGGCTGAAATGGACTGTTGAAGAGATTCGAGAAGGAGTTCGAGCTTGGATGAGCTGCTTTGAGCCAGATCAGAATGTCCGGGGAGCAGGCCTGCGTGGCAGCACGCTTGTCGAAGCCTGAGGAGAGCTTCCAGAGCGCTGAGTGGGTTTTGGCCTTGTCCCAAAGACTCTAAAACCTCTTTCCGGGTCGAGGCCTCCAAGGCGCGATAGACATCTCGTTCGGTTTGCGAAAGTTCAACTTCCAGAACGATTTCGGTTCGAGGTGGAAGGTCGTGAGCGACTTCGCGCTTCAAGCGGCGAAGCAGGAATGGCCTGACCTTCCGATGGAGCTTCGCGGCTGTCTCTGCGTCGCCGCGAGAGATGGGCTGCGACCACTCCTCTTGAAATTCAGTCTTTGAACCCAGAAACCCGGGGTGGAGAAATCGAAAGAGACTCCAGAGGTCTTCCAGGCGATTTTCGATGGGTGTGCCCGAGAGTGCCATGCGAAAGCGGGCTTTAAGTCGGTGTGCGGCTCGGGCCACTTGGCTCTCGGGGTTTCGAATGGTCTGAGCTTCGTCGAGAATCACGGTGTCCCATTCGACCTCGGAAAGCGCGTCCTGATCGAGTCGAAGAATCCCATAAGTGGTGAGAGTCACCGAGTGCAGGTCGGGTTTCAGATTTCTTCCGGCTTGGCGATACACACCGACCGTCAGCGAAGGCCTGAACTTACGAATCTGCGCTTCCCACGCAGAGACGACGCTCGTCGGCGCGACAATGAGCGTTCGCCCCTGAACGACGCAAAGGGCTTGGAGCGTTTTGCCAAGTCCCATGTCATCGGCAAGGCATGCGCCTAAGTCTTGCGATTTCAAGAACTCGAGCCAGCGAACCCCTTCTCGCTGGTACGGGCGAAGGGAAGCGGTGAGGTCCGAGGGGAGCTCGACTTCGGGGAGCTGAGCCGGGCTTTCAAGCCGTGTCCGGAGCTTCTGAAGGGGATCGGGTAAGGGAGTCTGCGTGGTCTCCCAAAGCTCGGAGATTTCAGGTGCGAAACTCTTTGGGAGGTGTCCTTGATGGTCTTCTCGGGCACGAAGGAGTCTTTCCAGCGATTCTCCGTACCGCGATAGCCAATCGACAGGGAGCGGAGAGAAACCACCCTCCAGCAAGGGCACTGCGCTTTCGTTCTCACGCCACGCTCGGAGCACACGCGCCGGATCGGCTGTTTTTCCCGTCTGGGCTTCGGAAGCGTGATCGAAAAAAACTTCCAAGCGTCCGGAGGGGTGCCAGTGAAAGCGAGGCTTGAGCCCGCCCACGCTTCGGAATTGCGAAGTGCCCGAGTCGGAATGCTGGAATTCGCGCGAAAGGATTTGCCCAGCTCGAAGGGCTTCTTGTCCCTGAAGGGTTCGGCGCTGGCGCGGGGATAGCTGGAGCTTCTCCCTGAGCGTCCTTTGGAGGTCTTTTTCTTCAGAAAAATTACGGACGGGAAGCCTTGTCCGGTCGCTGATTTCAAGGCGCGAATCGATGATCTCCCCCAGCTCTCGGCCGTCCTGATCGACATAAACGAGACGAGGAAGAACAGAGAGACTTTCCGGGGTTTCAACTTCGGTCTGAAAAACGAGCTTAGGTCGGCAATCGGTCACGCGCTTGGGCAGGCGCTTGGTTTGGACTTTGACTGGAATTTTGCTCTCAAGCTCTGGAAGGACCTCCATCACGAGGCGATCGGCCTCATTGAACGGAATGATCCAGCCTGACTCTTTGAGTGACTCTCGGGCGAATGCTCCAAGCGGTGGGGCAATCCAGGGATGAAGGAAAGTCTCTTCACCGTTTCTCTGAACACAGAGAGTGTTGGCTAGGATTTGGCGTGACGTTTCTGCTGCGCTTTCGCGGGATAGGCGAAACCCATCCTTGTGGTCGTCGAGTACGAGAGTCTCGCTGATGGGGCGTCGGGAAACCTGGACTGATTGGCCGTTCCATTCCACGCGTGAGGAGCCGTCGAGCGCTTTCAGGAGTGCGTGCCAGGTGGTGGTTGAGAGTGCGCCCCAGGCGCGGTCGCCTTGCGAGAGCACCTGATCGGCCGCATAGTCTTCTTGGCTAACAGTCGGTGCAAGCCCTGGGATCCGGCCGCTTTGATGCCCCCCCATTCGGGCAACCAGCGGTTCGCGAAGGGGAGTCTCACCTTGAGGGGTGAGGACCATTCGCTCGAGCGTCAAAAACTCGGATTCCGAGCGGATAGCGTAAACTAGGCGAGCCGTGGGAGCAGACGGAGGAAGGGTTCGGGGCTGGACGCCGCCCGGCGATGAATCGATCGTGGCATTCGCTGCCCTGAGGAAGATTACGCAAGCGGCCACATGGCTGCAGGGTTCGGCCTTTTCCTCGCAATCGCAAAAGGAATCCTCATCCCCAGGCCAGATCTGAACCTTCGCGGCCAGCGGACGCCCTGGAATTCTGACTCGAAGCAGGAACTCCTCGGTCGTCTTTCGTTCGAGCTGGACCTGGCCATCGCGGACCAGGGAAACCCCTTTAGACCAGACCGCAGGAAGGCAGTCTTTCTGAAGGGCGGAAAAGTAGCTTTCTTGCTCGGCCGTGAGCGCCATAGTGGTGCTGTGGTAGCACGTCTCGAGGCACGGTGCTAAGCCTGTCCAAGCGAAGGGCCAAGGTCCCTGAGCGGAGGGTGCTCGATGCGCTTTATTCTCACGGACTTTAGGCCTTTGAATCCGCGGTTCCGAGTTCCTCAAGGGGAGGCTCTGGATTGGCTGGGTGAGGCTCATGAACGCGCGCAACACCAAGCGGCGGGAGAAGAGGTCTCATCTGAATTCGGCTCGAGGCTTCGGCTCTTGCTTCGCCGCTTTGGCTGTTCTCCCGAGAAAATCGGTCATCGAAATTCATGCCTGGAGGATTTCACTCATCGGGACTGGGAGCGAATGCGGCTTTTCTCTCCGCGTGAGTCGGCTGCAGGAGCGCCAATCAGCGAAAGAAATCGCGTCTTTCAGGAGGCAGCTCTCGACGCTTTTCAGCGGTGGTACCCGGAAAAGACGGAAGAGGGGTTGAAGAATTCCCTCGAAGCGGAGCGGGCTCCCTCCGAACTGATTCATGTGACTTGCACTGGGTATCTGGCACCATCGGTAGCCCAGCTTTGTGCATCTCAGCGCGGCTGGTTGGAAGAGACCCGAGTTACTCACGCTTATCACATGGGATGCTACGCTGCGGTTCCAGCGATTCGTTTGGCCACGGCTGCTCTGTCGCTTCCGGGAAGCCTGGGGCATTCCCCGAACGGACGCGTGGACGTGGCACATACCGAATTTTGCACTTTGCATTTTCGTCCGGATCGACACGAGCCCGAACAGCTAGTCGTGCAGTCCCTTTTTGCGGATGGCTTGATTCGGTACTCCGTTGTCCGGGCAGAGGACTTTCCCAGCGACTCAGCCGGGATGGAAGTGCTTGCGATTCGCGAAGAGCAGATTGTTGCGAGCTCTGACTCCATGACCTGGGTTCCTGAAGAGTCAGGAATGGTGATGACGCTAGCACGCGATGTTCCCGAGAAAATCGCGGTCTCCTTGGAGAAGTATCTGGGAAGGCTTTTCGCGCAAGCCGGTCTCGATTTTGCGACCGAGAAAAGTCGGACGGTTTTCGCAGTCCATCCAGGAGGTCCCAGGATCATTGACGGGGTTTTGGGAACTCTGGGCTTAGAAGAAGCGCAGGTCAAGTGGAGCCGAAAAGTGCTCTTTGAGCGTGGAAATCTATCGTCCGCAACGCTTCCCCATATTTGGTGGGAGATTCTACAAGACGAGTCGGTCCGCTCTGGAGTGCGAGTGGTGAGCCTTGCCTTTGGCCCTGGTCTGACCATAGCGGGCTGCCTCTTGAAGAAGCAGGGAGCGTCGGAATGATGGATTTTCTAAGGGAACTTCCAATTCACACTCTCGCTCTGGCGAGCGCTTTCGCTTTTCAGGGCGTACTTCTTTTGGTGGATGAGTTCGTTTTTCATCGACACAGAGGGCTTGGACTTTGGGAGCGAGTGGGGCACCCCATCGATAATTTCCTTCTTTTTCTGCCTCTTGCTTTTGCCTTTTTTCGCGCTCCGGATGCTGAAGCTTCGAGGTGGATCTATTTCGGTCTTTCAGCACTGTCATGTGTGCTGATTACGAAGGATGAGTGGGTGCATACGCGTGAGTGTTCGGCTTCCGAGAACTGGCTCCATGCGCTTTTGTTTGTTCTACACCCGGTGGCACTCGGGGCGGCTGCCTGGGCCTGGATTCAAACGGGTTCTTCTTTTCGAGTTGCTTTCGAGATCGGTGATTTTTCAGGAAAGGTTTTTGCGGGACAGCTGACTTTGATGCTGGGCTTTTTTGTTTATCAGGTGCTCGCGGGAATCGGGCTAGCTCAGTTCGCATATCCTCAGCGAAAACAAGCATCATGACATCACTCCCGGGCAAAGCACCTTCCGTGAATAACGCGGTTTACGACTCTCTGGGGCGCCGATGGCTGGAGGCCGACGACGATCCCATCGCTCTTTTGCGCGCGGAGTCTCGGGCGCGAAACCCTTGGATCTTGAAGATTCTTCAGGACAGGGGGTGTCGGAAAATTTTAGACGTGGGCTGTGGTGCTGGATTTCTGAGCAGTTACTTGTCGCAAAACGGCATGGCGGTGACGGGCTTGGATGCATCCCTTCCAAGCCTCGATGTCGCGCGTGGGCAAGATCCATCGAGCGATTCCGTCTATCTGCAGGGAGATGCTAGGTCGTTACCTTTTCCGGATCAGACCTTTGATTCGGTGTGTGCGATGGATTTTCTCGAGCACGTGGACGAAGTTTCCGTAGTCCTTGGGGAGGCTGCGCGGGTGCTACGTCCGGGCGGGCTTTTTTTATTCCACACTTTTAACCGGAATCCTCTTTCGCGCTTAGTGGTCATTCAAGGCGTCGAGTGGTTTGTGAAGAACACTCCAAAAGATCTTCACGTTTACCGAAATTTTATCCGCCCCGAGGAACTCGAGAGATCCCTTTCTCAAGCCGGTCTTGAGCTGGACGAGTGCTTTGGCTTCGGGCCGAGGATTTTTCAGTGGCCCTTGCTGCGTTTACTTGCCACTGGCCGCGTTTCTTCCGACTTCGTGTTTGAGCGGAAGAAAAGCTTGGCGCTGGGTTATGCCGGTTTCGCCGTAAGGAAAGCTTGAGGGCCCGGAGCGCCTACAGTTCCACCTGTTTGAGAACGAGTTCCTGTCGATAAATTTGAGCACTCACTCGCTCGATGAGTTGGCGTCCTTCGGTCCCCATCACAAGCTTTCTGCAAGCATCGAGAGCAAGACGTTGTGCCGGGAGCTCGGTTTTTGCTCGTCGTAGAACCGTGTCGGCATAGTCGTCGGCTTGATTTCCAGAAAGGATTGGACTGTAGCGAAGGAGGCCGTCCTGAATGGCTTTGGCAGCCTCTCCGCGGGCTTTAGAGTCGAGCGTTTCAAGGAGCCAGGGCACGACTTTTCCGCGATCGATCGTGTCGAGCTGAAAGACCGGAAGATCGCGGAGGTCCACCAGCCCCGCGTAAGTTTCGCCTCGGCTCAGTACGCTCTCGGGATAACGCACCGTAAAGAGGTTCGTCGCATCATCGGAAAAGCGGGAATCGCGTGAGGAAGCGATCTCTGGCCCGAGCTGAAAACCGAAGTAGGCTGGGCGAATTCGGTCGCCTTCGCCCACTGCTTGAGATTTTGGGGGAAGCGTGACGAAATAGGCCGTGTCGCGGTTCATTCCTCCGGGGAAAACGTAAAACCCAAGACGAGAGTTTCGGGTGGCTTGAACGATCCAAGCTTTTGCGCCTGGGTTTTGTCCCGGCAGGGTTCCACCGATGATGACCGTGTCGGAGGGAACTCCGGCGACGCCTTGCAGACAATGAAGGAGCTCGTCCCCGAGTGGCGCAGCCCAGGCTGATCGAGCGAGGAGCAGGCAGGTGATCCAAATCGACTGGCATGCCCATTTGCCTGAAACGTGGAGTGTCCTGTTTGCCATACGGGAGAGACCTTTTGAAAGAAACGGCACCCTTGGAGGAAGCCCTCGGCCCATTCCGAAAGCTGTCGCGGCCAAAGGTGCCGTTCCCGGAGGAAAGTGGATTCACTGAAAAACTTAGAAAGCGGGTTCGCCCTCCAGCGTGCAAAGCTTGTTCGGAACGCGGCCTTTTCGATCGGCTTTCAATGAGGCAAGCGCGTTCAATAGGTAACCGATGGGCTCGGAGGCTTGTTGCGGAGGGAAGCCAGTCCCTGTCAGCTCGACGCTGAAGCCACTGAAGTTTCCGCCCGACTGGGAAACGCGCTTCATCGAGAACTTCAGATCTCGATAAGACCAGTTCTCCGCAGCACCCGATCGACCCGTGTGTGTGAAGGTGCCCTGTTCCGACTTGCAGCGTAGGAAGCCATCGGGAGTGCGAAAGTCTTTTTCTTCGCACTGAGACGTTTGAAATTGAACGGCGTATTCACGAAGGCTGACTTCAAAAACGCTTCCGCTACGTCGGATGTGAAGCTTGGGTTCAGTATCTTGCTGAGCCAAGCGGCAGCTCAAAGGTGCAAAGCCGCCGGTAGGAGCAAAGGCAGTTCGAAGCTGCGCGCAGGAGGCCGCAAGGACACCGAATAGGGCGGCGAGCGCGAGATTTCGGGTGGAATTGCGGCGGGGCATGCGGCGAGTCGTATCGAAGGCCAAGGGCCCCATCAAGGCTCACTTTGCACGGAGGGCGGGGGGGTGGCATGATGTGGCCATGAACTCCTTGTTTCCTAAGGGCTTTACGGATCAGGTGGCTCGCGATTTTGGTCCTGATTTTCTCGATGACGAACCGGAAACCCGCAGAATCTACGGACAGGACTGGAGCGGGATCTTGGAGCCCAACCCCTCGGCCGTGGCCTTCCCGAGGTCGACCGAACAGGTGGCACGCCTCCTCTCCGCCTGCTTTGAACATGGGGTTGCCGTGGTGCCTTCTGGGGGCCGTACGGGCCTCTCAGGCGGCGCCTGCGCAGCGCGCGGCGAACTGGTGCTGAGTCTGGTTCGGATGAACGCGCTTGGGCCGGTTGATCCTGCTACGCGGACGGTCCGAGTGCAGGCGGGAGCGGTGACCGAAGCGGTTCATCGGCACTGTGAGGCACTTGGCCTGACTTGGCCCGTTGACTTCGCTTCCAAGGGTTCGAGCACGGTGGGTGGAAATTTATCCACGAACGCGGGCGGGGTTCGGGTCATTCGGTATGGCAATACACGCGCTTGGGTTCAGTCGATTGAACTGGTCACTCCGCAAGGGGAAGTTCTCGAGTTGAACGGTGAGCTGGAAAAAAACAATACGGGCTTTGATCTTCGGCAGCTGGTGATGGGGGCAGAAGGGACGCTGGGCGTGATCACTTCGGCAACGTTGAAGCTCGTGCCTTTGCCCAAGCGAGCAGACGTTTTGTTTTTTTCTCTCACAGATATGGAAGCGGTGATTCGGCTGTTTTCATTTGCTCGCGAATCCGGGCTTCCGATCTCTGCTTTTGAGACCCTGAGTGCGGCTTGCTACCGCGAGTCGGTGCAGTTTTTTGGAATGAGTGCTCCGGTTGCCGAGCTAGCCGAAGCAGGGGCTTATGTGCTTTTAGAGGTCGAGGACCTGGAACCAGGGGATTCTCGTCTAGAGAGCTTTCTGGAACAGGTATTTTCACGGGCTCTGGTCCTGGATGGCGTTTTGGCCCAAAACCCGAGGGAAGCGCGTGATCTTTGGAAACTTCGAGAAGGGATCGCTGAGGCAGTGCTTCACCAAAGCCTGGTCCATCAGCACGATGTGTCGGTTCCGGTATCAAAACTTCCTGAGTTTTCGGCGCGAATCGAAGCTCAGTACGCGCGTGATTACCCCGAGTTCAAAGTTTTTATTTTCGGGCACATCGGAGATGGGAATTTGCACATCTTCATCCGGGCTCAGGCAGATGCAAAGAAAGAGGAATTCCTGGCGCGTTGCAAGGCCTCCGATTCTGCGCTCTTTCAGTTCGTGAAGGACTTTAAGGGCAGTGTTTCGGCCGAACACGGCATTGGCCTGCTCAAGAAACCCGCGCTTCCTTACAGCCGGAGTGCTGCGGAAATGGCCCTGATGAAGGGCATTAAGCAAGCTTTCGACCCCAAGGGAATCCTGAATCCGGGGAAACTGATCTAGCCTTCAGAAGCCATGACAGCGGCTTTTTGGGCTTGCTCTTCACCCAAGGATCCTGACGGAGCCAGAGTGAGAAGTTCAAGCAGCTCTTTGCGCGAGAACGACTTCAGACCTGCTCCCGATTCCTCGATCAAAGCGTCCGAGAGGGCCACTTTGGATTCCAGAATCCGGGCGATGCGGTCTTCCACGGTTCCTGGAATCTGAAGCTTGAATACTTGGACGCCGCGGGTCTGGCCGAAACGGTGAAGTCGGTCGGTGGCCTGGTTTTCCCGGGCGGGGTTCCACCAGCGATCAAAGTGCACGCAAACGGAGGCCGAAGTGAGGTCGATGCCGAGGCCCCCTGCCAAGAGCGAGCAGACGAAGACTTTGCAATTCGGATCGCGAGCGAAACGATCGAGGCGCACGCCCCGGTCTTGGGTGTCGCCGCGAAGTTCGGTGTAGCCAATTCCCCGCTCGAGCAAGTTCTTCCCGATCAGGTCCATCATGCCCAAGTACTGGGTGAAGACGACCACCTTCAGGTTCGAGCCGAGAGCTTCGCCTAAGAGCTCTTCGAAAGCTTCCCACTTGCCGCTCTGGGTGGGGTCAAGTTCCGCCGCGCCGTTCTTGGTTGCGGCGACTCCCGGCAAGCCCGGGTGGTTACAGATTTGCTTCAGGCGAGTCAGCATGGCCAAGACGTGCGCGTAGTTCACTTTGCCGCCGGCTTCGAGCGCCTGACGGGCTTGAGCGACATCCTCGGAGTTCAGCCAAGCTGCATATTCTTTGCGCTGAGGCTGAGTCATTTCGCACTCGACCACCTGCTCGATTTTCTCGGGAAGATCCTTCAGAACAGATCCCTTGGTTCGTCTGAGCAGGAAAGGCTGAACCAGACGCTTCAGGACGTTGACGTTCTGGCCGACGCCACCCGTGTCGCGAGAAGGGGCGTAGAGGCGTTTGAATCGCTGGATCGATCCCAAGTAGCCGGGGATGAGGAAATCCATCAGCGCCCACAAATCGGTGGCACTGTTTTCGACCGGTGTTCCCGTCATGGCAATGCGGTAGCGGCCTTTGAGGCTTCGCGCGGTGGTGCTGACTAGAGTGGTCGCATTCTTGATGGCTTGCGCTTCGTCAAGCACCACGCAGAGCCACTCTTTGTCTTTCAAAAGCGCCTCTCGGCTCAAAATGCCATAAGTGGTGAGGACAATCTGAACGCCCGAGTCGGGAAGCTTTCGTCCTGCGCCGTGGAAAACCACCCATTTTAGGCCTGTGTCGTACTTGGCGAGTTTTTGCTGCCAGGCCGCAACAACTGACGAAGGTGCCACGACCAGAGTGGGGGGAAGCTTTGCCGTGCTTTTTCTGCCGTAAAGCGAAGTCAGGAACGCCAAGACTTGGTGGGTTTTTCCCAGACCCATATCGTCGGCCAACAGGGCAGAAAGCCCCCGGTGGTAAAGGCTCCAGAGCCACTTCAGGCCTTCCGTATGGTAGGGCCTCAGATCAAAGCCGAACTCGACTTTGGGAAGCGCCGGAAGACGCTTTCTTTCAAAAGTTTTTTTCCACTCTTGGAAGTCGCCCCAGGTTGGATCGACGACAAAGTCTTCGACTCCCAGTTCAAGCGACAAGCGGTAAGCCGCGAGCGGGTGAAGCGGATTTTCCCCCGTGTCTTCGATTTTTCCGAAGCCCGTGGGTGCTTCTTCGGTTTCCTCGGCTGGGTCGTCCTGAGCGGTTTTGGTCTTCGGACGCGCGTACTGATTGAGTTTCGAGAAAGGGACTTCGAACTTGAAGAGTCGGTCGCCCAGCCAAACAAAGTTGTTAGAAAGGCGTCCAATCGTCGAAAGTTGGCGAAGTTCCTCGGACCCCACGGTGACTTCTTCTTTTCCAGCTTCGCCTGCGCCGAATTCGTAGGTCAGAGTACGGTGTTCACCGTCGGAGGCCCCGATTTCAAGCTTCAGAAGCCTGAGGGGGCGGGAATCCACGGGGAGGTCGACCATCGGATCAAAGACAAAGCGCTCACGACCTGGATCGACCAGGAGTTTGCCGAGCTGCTCGAGGGCCTGAGCTCCGCGGTATGCGATTTTGTCGCGCTCTAAGCGCTGAATGTAAGCCGATTGCACGTCCAGGGTTTCGCTCGGAAGCGCCACGCGCAAGGTGTAACCGCGGGTGGTTTTCCAGAATCCCGCTTTCGGGGTGGGTGCCAGGTAGGTAAGGGTGATGATCTCGATTTTTCCGGTCTCTGGGTCCTGGAAGCGGATTCCGGATTCGACTGTGACGGCATTCAGAAGCGGGCCGTTGAACTGACCGCGGATTTCCAAAACGGGGTCGCCCGGGAAAACCTGATCGTCAAACGACATCGAAGCGTAGCGAGCCGGTTCGACTTGCTCACGAAGGGCCGTGGCTTCGATCAGGGTAATGGGAATGGAGAAGGGAGCGCCTTCGTCGTCTTTTCCGATCAGAGTCGCAGCGAGTGGATCTTGGCGAATGTAGAAAGGAACAATGTTCAGGTAGGGGGCAGTGTGAAGGAGTTTCTTCAGGATCGCGTGAAGGTTGGCCGTTCGCGGATCGCGAATGACGACTTCCCCTTGGTAGTCCTGAGCCACGCCTTTGGGCTGAACTTGCGCGGCGCCTTTTTGCATCAGCCAGATGGCGAGTGCCGCGACGTGTTTGCAATGAAGCTCGTTGCGGCGGTGAACGGGGCAAGTGCACTTGGAGTTAGCGATTTTGCCGTTTTTGCCCATGACGAGGGCAGTGTCGTAGTTCTCGCGATTACTGCCGCGAACTTTACCCAGCACTCGATCGCCATCGAGCGTGACGCCTTGAACCCGATTGTCTCGGAAGTATTGGTTTCCGCGTCTCCAGCTGAGACGGGTGAAGTCACGCTTGGTTTGATGGTAGGAAAGCACGAAGATCGAATCCTTCATTCGTTCGCCGCTGGGGCTTCTTCCAGTCCTGCTGCCATGAGCAGGACCACTCTCGTGGTGGACCTTGACCCCTAGGGTATGAGGGTCGGCTCTCGAGCGGCTTCCTGTTGGCGCCGCGATTCCCCTTAATGGGGGTGATTTGCCTCAAACGAGGTGGGGTTGCAACCCCTTTTCAAGACAAAGGGCCACCCCCCAGTGGGGAGCGGCCCTTGTTTGAGCGAACAGACCTTCCTCGGGATCAACCCCCGATTAGGCTGCAGCTGTTTTGCGAGGAGCGAAGCGCAGTTCCAGAGCGAATTCCCCTTCCGGAGTTTGGAAGGTGATCTTCGCTGCCTGGCCGTTTTGCATCTTGGCCAAGGCCTGGCTGAACTCAGGCGACTCTTTGGTCACGGGCAGGCTGGCGAGTTTCACGTCGTAGCCCAGCTCGTTCAAGGTGCCTTTTGCGCGACCGCACACCAGGTTCACGAGTTCTGCCACACCGTTGGTGACTGCCTCGTTTGCCGTGGTCTGAGGAGCTCCCAAGACCGTCGACATGATCTTGAGCAGAGTTTCCTCGCTCATGGTCACGATTGCAGCGCCTTCCACCGAAGCGCCTTCGATTTTGATCATCGAAGCAAAGCCCGTGCTGGTGGTGACGTGGTTCGAATTTCCCACTTCCTGGTGAACCACTTTGGTCTCCAGGTTGGTCTGACCGGCCATCGAGGTCACGGTGGCGTCTTTGAAGATGTCCAAGAAGTCGGGCGGAATCTGTTCAGAGGTGCAGACATCCACCAACTCGATGGCGTTTCTCAGGTCAGCGGCAGCGAACTGCGCCAGAGTCTGAGGAAGCTGTTTGCCTGGAATGACGCGAACCTTGTGAACGACGGCGCCGACTTCGGCTGCCACTTCACGAAGTTTCACGGCCACTTCTTCGCGCTTGTAGTCATCCGACATGAAGCGAATGACGGTCGGTTTCGGTGATGCTTTAATTTTCTCGATCACCTCTGCTTTCAGAGTATCGATCGAAGTGATGAAACCGGCTTCAAGGACCAGCACCTGATATTCCGGGCGTTCCTTCAGCTCGTAGGGTTTCGCGTCTAAGCCAAGCTCTGCCAACAGGTCAAAATCGTCGCTCATAACTTTCAATCTCCGTAGGGGTTTCACGTAGACAAGTTGAGTTCGAATCAAAAAGTGCTGGCCCGATGAAATCAACTTGCCTTCATAGGATGACCTTAATGCTCGGAGATTTGAAGTATTTAGTGCCGCTTTATAAAAAGGTGTGTCTAATCTGATTAGTTCATTCTTTTCGAAGGGTTGCGGCTATGTTTTACTTATAGAATAAAATTTTTATTTAGCTTTCTTAACAAACAGTCCTTCTTTTTGGTGTCACCCTCTTGACGAGTTCTTCGTTTTTTATGTTTTCTTGCCTGAAGAGGCCTGAGCAAACTCCAGATCGTGAGGCACGCCAGTGCCGTCAACTTCAGGGTCCCTGCTTGGCCACCAGAAAAGTGCGTGAGTAAGCACGCAATGCCTATAAATAGGCTCAAAATCAGTGCGGTTCGAAGGTGCTGGTAAAGTCGGCAGCGCTCAATCAAGGCCGCGCGCTTGAACTCGAGGTGTTCGAGCGGCAATGCCTCGAAGGAGAAAGCCGCTAGAGGTTCGATCAGTAGATGAAGAACCGCGACGTGCCAGGGCGCAAGTAAGGGCGCCCAAAGCCAAAGGGGTGGCAGCAGCGTCAGGAGCACGATCGGGATGTGGGTTTCGATCAGGAAGCCGAAGGCACGAGAAAGATTCGCTCTCGCTCGGCGTCCTTCCCTGAGAGCGTGAAGAAGTGCAGGCAGATCGTCCTCCATCAGCACGAGCTGAGCTGCGGCACGGGCAACGTCGGTTCCACGCTTCCCCATGGCGACTCCGACGTGAGCTTGTCTGAGCGCAGGTGCGTCGTTCACGCCGTCGCCGGTCATCACGACCTGGCGCCCTTGATTTTGAAGCAAGGTCACAGCTTGAAGCTTAGCCTCGGGAGTCGCTCGCGCAAGTAAGTCGCCTTTTTCAGGGGTTTCAGGACTCCAGTCCGTGGGTTCTTCATTCATCTGCCGGAGAAGCGCTTTTGCCGTATCTGCATGATCGCCTGTGATGACTAGGATTCGGAGCCCCGCATTTTTGAATTCAGCCAGAGCTTGCTTCACTCCTTCCCGAAGAGGATCTTCTAGGCCAACGAGTCCTAGGAATTCGGGCCTTTCCTTTCCGGGGGAGGACTCCTGAGCGACGGCAAGCACACGCAGACCACGCTGGGTCATCTTTCGGAGCGCCTGAGTCGTCGCTTCGCGAAGAGCGGGTCCCGCCTGACACAGGTCCAGCATCAGCTCGGGCGCTCCTTTAATGGCCCCTACGGGCTTAGCTCCAGGCGTCGCTACCCAGCGGCACGCCACGGCTTGAAAGGTTGGGCTCGGGGGACGGACTTCCGCACGAATCCAGCTCGGATGGTGATGGTCCGTTCCTTCGAGGTGCGAATGAAAGGCCTTGAGAACGGCTTGGTCGAGCGGATCAGGGCTCTCCAGACGCGATGCGAGTGCGCTGTATTCAAGGAGCGGGTGAAACGAGTCCGGGAGAACCTCAGGTCTGAGCTGGCGAAGTTCGAGCTCTTCTTGGCCGTTCCATAGCCATGCCAGGCGCATTCGATTTTCGGTGAGTGTTCCTGTTTTATCGATGCACAAAGTATCCGCATCGCCGAGCGCTTCGACCGCGGCTGGGCGGCGGACCAACACCCCAAGGCGCGATAAGCGCCAAGCCGATTTTGCGAGAAATAGGCTAGTGATCGCTGGAGCTTCGTTGGGAATCAAAGCGATGCTGAGGGTGAGCCCAGGAAGGAGTGCGACTTCCCACGGAGTGCCGTGGGCGTGGATGAGAAAACTCAAGCAAATCCCAAGAAAAAAGGCTGCGAGAGTGATCCGCGTGACCCACTGTTTCACTTCCCTTTCCAATCGAGTGGGCTGGGTTCTTTGGCGACTGAGAACGGCCGTGGCAAGTTTTCCCCACTCCGTTTGCGCACCCGTCAGCGTGACCTCCGCGAGCCCTTCTCCTCGCACCAGATGGGTGCCCGCGCGCAAGGAATCTCCGGGGACCTTATCGATGGGAAATGCTTCACCGCTCAGTCGGGACTCGTCGAGCGCGCAGCCGGATCCCTCAATGAGACGTGCGTCGGCAGAAAGAGTGTCTCCCTCGCTCAGGCGAATCCAGTCTCCGGGTACCAGGTCTTCTGCTGCAATGGTTTGCCAGACTTCGTCACGAAGAACTCGGACTCTTGGAACCAGTGCCTCGTGGAGTGCCTCGAGAACCTGTGCACTGGTCCATTGTTGTCGCACTGCGATTGCGACCATGACGACGCCAGATGCGCCGAGAGCGAGGCTGTCGACCAGGTCGCCCCAGACGGCATAGAGTCCCGCTGAAGCAAAGAGAAGCGCGGTCGACGCCTCACTCGTTGCGCGGACGATTTGCCGCAGAAGACTCGGGGGCCGCTCCCAGGGCAAGCGGTTCGGTCCAATACGCTCGAGTCGATGTGCAGCTTCGAGTCGAGTGAGTCCTCCCATGGGCAGAGTCCTGCTGCAGGGAGCGGGCCGAAGCCTGGCTCAGCGGCGAGGGTGAGCTAGGTCAGGGTAAGCACTGGAATCCGCCCTCAGTAGCAGGCTCGGGTCCGAGTTCGAAAAAAAGCTCTGCGTCGAGAAGATCGGCGTGCGAAAGCTCCGCGCGTCTTAAACATTTTCCATTCAAAGTTATTTTTTGAATGTAAGCATTTTCGCGAGATTGATTCTCTACCCGAATTTTCAGAATTCTCTCTCGGCCGTTTTGGTGTCCGAGCTGAAGCCGAGCCTTACGGACTCGTGGTGCGCCGACCCAATAACGTGCCGTTCCTGCTTGCGGGTAAAGTCCAAGTGCGGCCAGGGTGTACCAAGCCGATAAGGCGCCTGCGTCATCGTTTCCGTCGAGTCCCATAGGTCGGGGTGCGTAGCGGTGATCCAAAATCCAGCGCACCCAGCGCTGCGTGAGCTCTGGGTGGCCCGCTTCAATAAACAGCCATGCAGCATGGAAGTCGTGTTCGTTGCCATGCCAATACGACGGGCGAATCCATGGGTCCCCGAGGCGGGGCGAAGCGCCTCTGAAGAATCCTTCAAGCTCTCGAGTGAACGATTCTGAGCCTCCGAAAAGGGAAATGAGCATTTCGGGTTGATGAGGAGCGGAGTAGCGCCATTGATGGGCCGAGCCTTCAGCAAAAAAGCGGGGGCGACCGATTAAAGTGAGGTCAAGGTTGGTCAGGACGTTGGTTTGATAATCCTCGAAATGGCCTCGTGAATGCCGCGGACCAAAGAATTTCCTTTTAGGGTCCCAGAGGTTTTGAAAAACGGAGGCCTGCTTTTCCAGGACTGCGACTCGCTCAGAAGGAGCATGGGCTGCACGTGCAAAATCGGCGGTCACGGATGCTGCCCAGGAAAGCTCGAGGGTCTCACTCACCGAGTGGTCCACTTGCTCGGAAGGCAGCCAGTTGGGATACTTCTCGAGGGGTTGAAAACCTTTTTCCAGTAGCGGGAACGCTTCCAGCGGATCGAACCCCCCGATTCCTTTCAGGTAGGATTCTGCAAAAAGGAAATTCGCCGGAGCACCGATCATGACGGGAAGGTCCCCGCTGCCGTAGGGCCAGCGAGGTAATTTTCCGAGTGCCTTTCCTAAGCGCAGTAAGCTTTGCAGGATGTCTCTTTGCAGGTCTGGCGCAATCAGAGTGTACCAAGGATGAGTGGTGCGAAACGTATCCCAAAGAGAAAGCTCCGAGAAATGGCGCTCTTTGCCGGGATGAATTGCGACAGGAGTTCCAGGGGGACCAGGCACAGTCGGTGCGGAGTCGGAGTAGAGCCTGGGAGACGTGAAGGTTCGATAAGCGGCTGTAGCAAAGTTCGTCAGAACTTCTGGCTCATCGCTTTCGATTTGGATTCGGTCGAGAAGTGAGTTCCATTTTCTCTGTGTTGAACTCAGCACTTCTTCAAACGAGTTCTCGCCTGTTTGGGTTTCGAGACTGGTCTTCGCAGCATCGGCGCTGTTCAAGCTCAGACAGAGCCTGATTTCGCCTCTGCCTCCGGGCGGCAAAGTGAAGCGAAGCGCAGGTCTCTTTTGATGAAGGCTTGTCCCTTCAAGGTTCAGGAACTCGCCGGTCTGTTGGCCGATCGCATAAAAGGACAGCCCCCCGTTTGGGTTAAGAGAAGGGGACTTTGCTCGGAAGTTCACGCGAAACGTCGAAGAGAATGTCTCGGTGTGAACTGACAGATTCTCGGCTTTCATTCCCGAGTGAAGGCCCCCTTGGGCGTCTAGGTGGACGTAGAGGGGGTGGGAAAAGTCTTCATTCACGTAGCGCTGAATGCCGCAGTTCTCGGTTGCAGTGAGCTGAGCGTGAAAACGCTCTTTTTTAAAGCGAATCGAGTAAAGACCCGGCGAGGCCGATTCGAGCGCATGATCGAGAGTGAGTTTTCCTCCCACGGCTCGAGTCGGATCCGCTTCGCGAGAAGGAATGAATCGAAACTGGCCACCTTCGCGCAGGCCGGTGCCCGAAAGATGCAGGTGGCTGAAGCCCACGATTCGGTTGTGCCAGTATGCGTAGCCCGAAGTCGGAATGGAAATGCGGCTCCAGAGTTCGCCTGTTCCGCCGCGTATCGCTGTGTCGGGTCCGAGTCGTACGAGGCCCAGGGGGGCTTGGGCTGCAGGCGTTGTCATCCCTGCCGCGCTGAGCTTTCCATCGGTGCCCACAAAGGGGTTCACCGAGGCGATCAGGCCAGCAAAAAGAATTCCCCTGGGATGGTGCACTTGTGCGCGGGGGTAGCACTCAAAATGACGCCAAGCAACACCCCCAGGTTGTGCCAAAATAAAAGCCAATGATGAAATCTCTCGGGCGATGGGCAGGGCAGGGAGTCGCGCTTGGCATTTTAGTGGGCTTGAGCTTTCAGCCGCACGCGCAGGCGTATCCAGGCCTCATCTACGATGCGATCGATCTGACCTCGAAAATTCACCCGGGTGTCGTTCCGGTTGCTTTGGATGAGGCAGGTGGACGAGTGGCACTCACCTATTCCGAGTCGCCCTTCGCAAGCGTGAGCTACCTCTGGAGTGCCACAGAGCCGGATCATCCGATTTTAGTTCAAGCCCCTGCAGGCGGAGTGCATTTGAAGATTTCCTCAGTGAATCGCGACGGAGTTTTCTCTGCAATCGGTGCTGACTCGGGAGGCGCGCCCCAGGCTTACCGAGTGCTTCCTGACGGGCAGGTCGAGGGCTGGGGTCCTGGAACCGCTTATGCGGTGGATGCTCAGGGCTCACTTTACGGCAGCGTGACGGACGCAAAAGGAACACGCCTCGTGGCTTGGAGTGCGCCTGGGTTAAATCCTGAAGTGCTTCCTGCGCTCAGTGGCGGGCTCCCTCAGGTTCGCCAGGCCAGCGCAGCGGGAGCGCTCGTGGGGTGGTCTTACTCCGAGAGTGCTGCGGGTTTTCGTGCGGCGCTCTGGAATCGCAGTGGTTCGACCTGGAGTGTTCGCGATTTAGGAACTTTGGGAGGGCCCTCGAGCTACGGGCTCGGAATGTCTCCTTCCGGCCAATTTGTCGTTGGCTGGTCTTACGGCCCAGGTGCGGTTCGTCAGGCGAAGGCGTTTGTCGTTCAAGGCACTTCAGGACTCATGCAGCCACTTGAACCCGTGGGCAGTTCTCAGCGATCAGTCGCTCGTGCGGTGAATGATGCAGGCTGGGTGGTCGGCGATATCGATGGAAAGTCGGTGATCTGGATCGAGGGGAAATCCTATTTCCTTCGAGACTTGATGGCCGAGCCCGAGGGTTGGACGCTCGGTGAAGCGAAGGCGATCAACTCGCGTGGTGACGTTTTGGTCCTCGGAATGCGTCAAGGGCAGGCTCGCGCCCTTCTCTTGAAGAAGCGCTAGGCCTGCCCTGACTGGAGGAAACCTAAATGAGGCTTGAAGTGAGTCTTCGGCTCAGATTTTCGAGCGCGAGTACTTGTACTTCTTGCCTTGAATGATGACCGTTCCGACTTCTTTCTTCCGCTTGGATTTGTCTTCAATCAACGAACCCAAGAACTCGAGAGAGACTTTGACTTTGTCGCCTTCTTTTTCGATCTCGATTTTGGCGGGAATGTTCTTCTCAGCGTCGCCCGGGATCAAATTGGCTTTCGCGAATTTCTCGACGTGATCCGGCTTCTTCTCTTCTTTTTTTGCTTCGCCTTGAGGAGCTTCCTTGGCTGCAGCCAAGGTTGAAGGCTCCAAGCTCAGCTTCTTGGCCGGAGTGGTGGTCTCCTCAGTCACCGGAGCCACTTTAGCGTTGTTCAGAGCCGCTTCATCGAGATTGGTCACGATGTTGTAGAGACCTTCGGTGTCAGTACCGAAGACGCAGATCTCCAGATCCTTAACCGGCTTGTCTTCTTCTTTATCGCCTTTTTTCTCAGCTTTCGCCGTCAAGTCGTAGCAGTAGTAGTCACCTGGGCCGCGGAGTGCCTTCGAGGTGAGGTCAAGAGTCGCGGCAGCTTGGGTGGGAGTAACCGCTTTCGGCGGGCGGGGCACAACGCGTCCGCAGGCGCTCAGTCCGAGGGCTGCGACAGCCAAAGCGAGCATAGCCAAAGCGGGGCCGATATGAGCGTGCTTCAGGGAAGCCAGGGTTTTCGATTGCATGGGAGTCCTCCAAATTTCTTGGAGGCGGATTAGCAACCCCGACGCTTTGAGTCAAATGATTTGTGTAAGAATGAATTAGCGCATCCGGGACGGAATCTCGTCGAGCTGCTCGAGGGCTCCTGTGGCCCAAGTAGCCTGAAAATCCTCTTTCGAAGTCTGAAGTAACTTCCTGTAAGGATTGCCTTTTTTAAACTCGGGCAAGGGGGTTTCAGGGTGGACGGAATGAAGGCCAAGCAGGGCCCGTCCGTACCCCGAGGTACCCGGAAGACGCTGCCAGCCTTGGGTCAACGCCTCCACGACCTCGGTCTGATCCGAAAGCGACACGTTCCTGCCCAGGTTTGCTCCCCAGTCATCCAAGAATGGGCCCATGGGGATCAAGAAATCAGGGCGCGTGCGAATGATCCGTGGCTTTCTCAGTGCGAAGTGCCGGTGGTTCTCGGCAGTCATCGAACTGCCTCCCACGGAAGCTTTGTAGAGCTCACCGGCTGACCACAAGCGTCCTTGGTGACGAAGCTTGCCGTCAGTCTGAAGGGGCTGGGAGCCGAGTTTATAAAACTCAAGCCGGAGCGGATCATCGACGCTCAGTTCCCACTGATCCATCACGCGGTCGAGATCGCCAAAATTATGAGCGATACTGACTGATGCGAGCAAGCAACCCATGCCGTCGCCTGACCGCCAAACGGAGCCAAAAACCTCAGAGTGGCGATGCGTTTCGTCTCGGATGGCATCCAGGAGTTCGACGCGTTTTTGCTTTGCGGCGGAACTGTCCCACTGTTTGAGAGCGCAATAGGCACCGCAGGCCACGGTGAACCACTCTCCTAAGTGTCCATCGAGCGCTTGGGTTTCCCAAGGAGTGCCGGCCGCGCCGAAGCTAAATCGCGCGGAAACCGGCTGGTAATTCCACCTGATCGCGCCAAGTACCCAGCTGGCCATCTCAATCGCCACTTCAACCGGGAGTTCCGCCGGCCAGAGTTTCTTTCGGATCTGGTTATCGACGTCGGTAGGGACCGGTGTCGCGCACGTCAAATAGTGTGCAGACAGGCAGAGTTGGAAATACTCCAGATGATTGAGGGGGCGCCCTTGGCCGGAGTTGCTCACGCTTTCTGCGTAATCTTTCAGGATGGCAATCGGAGGCAAAGCCGAGAGTTCTTGGGTCGACCAGGCTTTTTCAAAGAGCCAAGGAGCGGTGTTTTTGACCTGGGAAAGGAGAAGTTCAGGGGCAATGCCGCGAGGGGGAGTGATCATGATCGCCTCGGGATTATCATTTTGGAGGGCGAATTTCAGGGCGATTCTTTTCGAGAAACCACTGGCGTCCTCGTCACTCCGATGCGAAAGCCCAGCCTCTATGGGGATGACGTTTTTGCAAGTTCGCTCGTTCTGGGGTCAATGGATGACGGCTGCTTCGGTGGTTTTTTTTCTCGGCATGAGCCCGGCCGGCGCGGATCCAGTGCAAGAGGACCGTCTTTGGCAGGAGGTCTTTGAGCGGACCTTCGTGAGGGACTATCGGCGGGGGCGCTGCGGTGGCAATGTTTTCGAGCTCCTCAAGGAAGCAAAAAGGCAGGGCCTGGACCTTCGAAGTGCTCAAGTGATTCGATTAAAGAATGAAGGCAATTCCGCGTTTGGGATGGTCAATGCCGAGTGGGCGCGCGAAGCAGGAGGCAAAAACCCGAATTTCCCCAGGGTCGGGCCTTCGCGGTTGCCGGGTGAAAAAAACTGGGACTTTCATGTGCTTCTTGTTCGTTCGGGCCGGGTTTACGACTTGGACTTTGGAAATGAGCCGCAGACGCCGGAATGGATGCCTTACTTGGAAAAAATGTTTTTGAGCGAGGCCCCAGGCAGTGCTGGGTTTTTCGTAGGAAAAGCGCGGAAGCTCTCGGACTATCGCGCTACCTTGATCGCGGCCGAGGTGTTTCTGCAGTCCTCAGGCGAGTTCCTTCAGGTGGGGCGCTGGA
>JACCEB010880755.1_pt1 | contig 25905 bp, 29 predicted proteins | sample 7454761 | NCBI WGS metagenome assembly JACCEB01 (sample SAMN15323454, study PRJNA562643) | freshwater metagenome | isolation source: river surface water | place: USA:Blue River Watershed | collected 2017-08-18
AAACCATATCAGTATATACCTGCAAATGGTGCTGTAACAATCTTGTTTACAGAACAAGTGCAATATAGTTATGAATCAGGTGCAATTCGATCATTTATAGATCAAGGTTTAATACAGACCTTTTTTTTGCATGGTGATTTGAATTATGTATCTGTAGATGAAGATGGAGTATCCTATCATTTAGATGTGAGTTTTCAGAATGGTATCTATGAAATAGTAGGTGGTGCAGATGATACTATAGGTACAGATATTCTTATTAATGCAGGAAATTCAAGTCAAGCAGGTCTAAGTGGTGGAGCAATAACAATTCAAGCAGGTATTGGTCAAAATGCTAATGGTGGATCATTAGATATAAATGCAGGATTAAGTGAAACTGCAAATGGTGGTGGTGTAGAAATTCGTGGTGGTGAAGGGGACATAAATGGTGGTGGTGTATTTATTGCTGGCAATAGAGGGAATACAGGTACAGCAGGTAAAGTATCTCTTTATGGTGGAGATAGTAATACAGATGATGGTGGTGATGTTGAATTAACAGGTGGACCCGTATGGACTGCAAATAAAGAAGGTGGCAGTGTAAATTTATTAGGTGGTATTGTTATTGACGATGTAGTAGCTACAGGTGGACATATTAATATCACAGGTGGTGGTGTAGGTAATTTTATTGCCTCGTCAAATGGTGGTGATGTTAATATTACATCAGGTGCAGGTAAAGGAGCAGGTAGAACAAGTGGTGATATTACTTTAGAACCTGCTATTGGATTGGGTGGAGCGAGTGATGGTAAAGTAGTTATTAAAAATTATAATGATGGTCTTTTGGTAGTATCTAGTGAAGATGTGATTTCAAGTCCTTATGGTAGATTAGCATTTTTGATTGATGATGGAACACACGGAACATCAGTACAATTAGATAGTGCTTTAATAACAGGATCAAATCCTATTATCGTAACGGTAGAGTATCCTGAAGTAGCAGGATTGACATTAGATAAAGTGCCTTATGTGGCATCAAGAAATTTAGTGGCAGATCCACCAAATGCAATAATTAAATTTGATTTGAATAATCAGAGTGGTGCAGACCAAAATTGTGCTATTAATTACATGATACTTGCTTAAAATCCTTTAGTATCTTCAACAGTAAATTGATCTTTAGTTCCACCGTCATAAGATTTAGCAAAACCCTTTTCTATCATCATTTCACTTAAAGTCTTAGGTGCAGGTGTCCAATCATCATTTAATGCCCAAATATCAGCCAAAGCACGACCATATTTATCAGGCTTATGACTCTTTAATAAGACTTTCTTACCAAAAACTTGTTCACGAATAAAATCTCTTGAAGCAGTGGCGAGTTTCTTAACTTCAGGATCTTCTGATTTCATTTCAGCAGTATCAATCCCCATAAGACGAACTTTAGTCTTAACAGTTAAACTGAACCCTAAATCAATAGTAACAGTTAGAGTATCACCGTCATATACTTCTAAAACATCAGCATAATAGGTATAAGGTGATGGTGGTTGTTTAGCAACTTTTTTCTTAGTAGTCATTCTTAACTCTCCAATAAGTGTTTATATGCTTCATCTATAAGAAGTGCAGCATTATCAAGATTTCTTAAAGCTGTTTTGATATGAAGATTAGAATCTTCAACGGAAGTATTTATACCTCCAACACCTGTTTGTAATAAGCTACCAGGACCACTATAACCTAGAGTATTCCTAATTTGCATGATACTAAGTTTCATTTGATAGACTTTAGCTATAGCTTCTTTAACATCTTTAGATTTAGCTTGTTTAGCCATAGCTTTTTTAATAAAGTAGTGTTTGTTCATAAATAACTCCCGTTTGTATAAGGGAGTAGATATAAACTATTTAATAATAGCAAATTGTTGTCTAAATACTTCAATAGGACTGTTAGCACTTCTCATAATTGCCCATTCTACATAATGATCCCCTATAATGAAACCTGTGCTAAATTTCTCACCTACATAATAATAACCTGTTTCTTCTTTAAAAGGAACACGACCTTCCATACCTATACGGTATTTACCCCTATTCTTATCATCAGCATAAAAGCTATAAGTGACACTATATGGATCAAAAGGTCTATTCTTATCATCTTTAATAAGAATTTTTAAATCCCATTTAGTAGGTGTGTCCCCTTGTTTAAAGACTACTGCCATTTAAATATTCCTCTTTTGTTTCAGTAATAAGATTTAAAGCAAAACCTATATCCCATATAAGAGCAAGTTCATCTTTAGATAAACCTTCTTTGTTTACAGGTTTCTTATCCATTAAATCTTTTATAGCTTGTGTGAATGACATATTAATATTCTTCACAATTAGATTGTTTAAAATTCTTAAAGAATGCTTTAATGTCTTTCTTTAATTGCTTTGCAATATCAAGTTTCTTTGCAATATCAATTTTAAGATTTAATGGACTACTATCGAAAACTAAATTTTGCTTATCAATAAAAGCTTCAGTGCAGACAGAATCATTTCTGATAAGTCTTGCTTTTTTACTTCCAGAAATTTTGAGTCGGTATGTACCATCTTCAAATTCTGTGTAATAAAACTTGAATTTACCTGCTAGTTTTTTATCTAAAAGTTTTTTAGTTTCGACATGACCAAATCGAGGTAATTCTTCGATTTGTTTTTCGTCAAGGTATTTAGAAAGAATGTTGTGGATTACAGGTCTGCAATCTTTGAGACTTTCATAAGGACCGGGTAATTCATTTTTCATAGTTTTTGCTCTCTTGTGAGGGTTGTACTTAATTATACCAAGAAATTAGGTTATACAAAGCTAATTTTCATACCTCTGACAGGAGCGATATCTATAGTATATTCTCTAACTAATCTTTCGTCAGCCATATTAGTGGCACTAACACGAATATATAAAGTATATCCAGCAGTATTTTCAGGAATAGTAATACTAGCAGTCCACGAAGAAGGTTCATCTTCATCTAAAACTTCCATAGCTTGATTAACGAGTAGGTTATCAATAGCACCATCATCATCAAATTTATAAAGAGTATAAACAGCATCTTGAACAAGGATAGGGACACCTTCAGCTGTGGTAAAGAAAACATTCTGTGAGTAAACATCACCTTCATAGATAATAGGCATAATTATTCTCCGTCTTTACTCATGTGGGTTAATGCTTTCATAGAACGAATTTCATCGACAAAAGTTAGAGCAGGTACGATAGCAGTTCTATTAAAGTATTCTTTTTTAAGTTCTTTAATAGTGCCTGAGTCAGCAAAAATGAAAGATATTTTTTTACCCTCAACTTCAGTGCCTAATAAAGGGACACCAACGGTCTTTAAAAAAGAAGCGAAGTATAAGTCTGAGGTTTTATATCTTTCATTAGCATTCATTTTAGTAAGCTCTTTACTTGATCTAGTATTTGTTTAGTTTTTTTGCTTTCAGTGTTATAGATGATTTGATCACCTTTCCATTCAGCAACTTGTTCGCCCCATGTAGCTAATAGTTTTAAACCATCAGAAATAAAGCATCGTGATTCAGATTTGGATTTATTGAAAAAGGCTTGTATTACTTTTTTATCAGCGAGATTCAATTTCATTGAAAATATTCCTTGTTAGATAAGAGTTCTTATCTAATTATACCTTAAGCATTAGGGTCGTAAACAGAACCATTACTATTATAAATAGCAACACAGTTATTAGCAGTACCTTTATAAGTAAAGTTATCAGATAACATTACAGATAAAGCACCTTTAGCAGCAGAAACAGCGATATCAGAAGCTAAAACACGGTTATTTTTTTCACCTGTGAAATAGTCATCAATATTTCCTGCGGCGATAGGAGTGAAAACACCACCATCATCTTGTACTTCGTGACCTGCAGGTAAAGTAAAAACAGCACCTGTTAAAATAGAGAGAATATCAGCAACTCTAGTAGTAGAGGGAGCAGCTACATCTGAATCTGCTTGGGTATTGTTTGCAATATCTGTGATATTAGCTGCTGCTAAAGCTAGACCATTTCTCATACGAGAAACAAGGTTTGTAGCGATAGTATTAGCTTCAGTTGCAGTTAAAGCTTCATAATCACCACCACCAAGATCGTTACCTCTGAGGGTAGCGATAAGATAAGCTGCAAGACCACTTACAGTACGAGAAATAGTTCTTTGATCACCATTACTTGAAGTGGCAACGGAATTATTTTCTGGTTGACTTAAGTAGAAAGGACCTTGTGGGTAAGGGTCGATAACTGCATTGAAGTCAGAAGGGTTTGGGTAAAGGTCTCTAATTTGTAAGACACCATTAGGAATGTCAGTTCTTGTAACTGTAATGAATACTTGAGACATGGTTTAAACTCCTTTTATTTGTTAAAGATCAGCACTTGTAATAACTGTGCCGTTATTAAGATAAACGACAGCATATGGATTGCCATTGCCATTAGCGGCAGGCACAACACCATTAAGATTGACTTCACCTAAATTGACAGATAAATCACTCAAGTATGATGTAATAGTATTGGTGTATTTATATAATTGACCTGTAGCTAAACTTTCTTCCCAAGCAGTATCTCCTGTTACTAGTCTTCTATCTCCAGGTATAGGGAAATTAGAGGTTGAAATAAGTAATGGGGTATGGACACCATCATCTTGTATCGGTGTATTAGCATTAACTACAAATTTTTCGCCTGATAATATCTTTAAAAGATTTTCAATTTCATCACCATAGTTGTAATTAGCATCTATATCTGCTTGAATATCTGCTTCTAGATTATCTAGGTCTTCAGCAGCATATGCTTTATTAACAATATATTCAGCAACTTCAATAGCTTGAGCTAAAGTTAAAGCTTCAGTATCATTATCTACTTGAGTGAGAACATAAGCTACAAGACCAGTAGTTTGATTACTGATAGTAATATCTCCACCATTTGTCACTAGTCTGGGAGATAGTCTGCCCGAAGCATTAATATCAATCGGTCTTAAATAAATAGGTCCTTGTGGAACTGGACCATTATGGACTCTGGCTTGTGATTTATTAAAATATAGATCAGTAATTTGGACAGCACCTGCTGGTATGTCACTTCTACGGACTACGATGTATGGCATTTTAATCTCCTATTAAAATATTGATTCTACTTAATCAATAAGTATAAAAAAAATACTAAGAATGATTCACCATAGCCATTCTTACCGAGAACCTTACTTCACCCACACTACCACCCTCACCTGCATCAGGACTACAACAGACAAAAATTTCTGGTGCACCACCACCTGTTAAACTTACTTCACTATATGGTCTTACAACAGTAGGATTCATACCAGGATGAAAAGAAACATATAATTCTTGGTCAGGGTCAACATTAGTAATGTTAATAGTATGTGAGAAATAAGGTAAATGTACATTCATACACCCTTGACCTAAAGTATCAGGAATTTCAGGTAGTATAGGTGCATTACCTGTGAATGTAAATACGGGATGTGCAGTAGTGAAAAAATCATAAGGTGGTACAGCAATAATGGGACCCCATTCACTATATTGACCATTATGTTTATATCTACCCCTAATTCTAATATATAAAGATTCTCCGTCTGAAGGGATTCTAGTTTCACCTGCAACATAAGTGGTAGCATAATCGCCTAGATCGAAAAGAAATCTAGTGTTATTTCTTCTTGATTCTTCAGTAATAGTTCTAGTAGTTTCAACAGATGGGGATTGAAATACACCACCTGCTTTAAGTTCAAACATTACTTTAGGTGCATTAAAAGCAGTGTTGACATTACTAGCACCTGCTACTTGAATTTGATCGAAGCCTCTTAGTAATTCATTACGAATACTCATATCGACAAGACCTTTTGATCTATAATTAAAACTAGCTGCTAAACGATTTCTCATATGATGTAACTCCTATATCTATATAATCTCTGGAGTTATAAACGATTTATCTTGAACCAATTCTACTTATAAAAGGTCCTGTGTCATAAGATGGAGTATACTCTGAGAAAACTTCGAGAAGGTATTTAAAACCAACTGCTATATCTGAGATAATAGCTAAGGGGACATGAACGACAAGCATCATACTTTTCATTAGAAAATTTTTGATATGTTTTTTCCCAAATATTACCCCAACTAACCAAGCTACAAATAGCCATCCACCAATCCTCAAGAAGGATGATTCAACAGTCAACATATATAATTTTTTAAAAAAAGCGACTATCTTAACCCATATACTGATTTTTAATTCATAAAGAAGGATACCCAAACTAGCTTTAGACAACATTAAATGGATATTAGCTTTATCTCTAGTTGTCCCGAAAGCATTTGCAAATTCGGAGATATTAGTATCTGCTACTAAAAATAAGTCTTCAAAATCATTAGCTTTAAAAACCCTACTTAACAAACGGATAGCTTGTACTGGATTATTGGAGTATCTTTCTGTCTTTTGGTTGATTTTATCTAGAATAAAAGTAGTATATGGTTGCACCTTTGAAGGTATTTTTTCATTAACTAATTCTTTCAAGTTTTTGCCAGATTCTTTTAGGTATTTACCTATAGAATCAATACTCCCACTCAACTGACTATAGATATCTTCCGAATACTCGGAAACCATTTTTGTTATAGTTTCTAATTTGATATTGTTTTGGTCTTCAAAAGGTAGTCCTTGTATCTCAGCAAGGACAGCAGCTGAGGAGAGCTTTAATCTTTTCATTTTAGATCTTCCCTGATAATGCTCTTTTGAAAGCAATATCTTTATTTGCTAATAATTTAGCTTGTTTTAATACATTTAAATGAGCTTCTCTTCTAAAGAAAGAAGAGAAGAATTTTTTAACATTACCCCAAACTTGAGATGCTACTTGGATAACAACCCCATAGGTTAATCTTACAATTTTTACTAATTGTGTTACCATAGCTATGGGTAAATTAGTAAAGGACATGACAACTTTTCTAATCAAATTAGAAAATCTGTCCATACCAATGATAAGACCTACAAGCCAAGCACCCACAAACCATAAACCAAGTTTAATCATAATAGCTCCAAGACCTAAAGACTTAAGCCAACCTGGAATAACAACTTTAGCAACAGTAATCCATCTTTCAACTAAATGTGCTGTATGGTCATCCATAAAAGCAGCCATACCACCAAAAGTGATTAGGACTTTAGCAAAACCAGCAGGTGTAACACCTAAAGTTCTATAAAATTCTTCTCTAGTTAAATCATTAACTGCAGCTAAGTCTTCAGGAGTTTTAGCTATAATAATTCGATATAGGTAAGTAAAAAAATCATTGAAAGAAGTTAAGCTCTGCATTTTAGCATGAGCTTCCTCATGAAATCTTCTACCTAAAGTTGGGTCTGTTGATTTTACACCATGAACAAATTCTTTGACCCCAATATTTTTTTCTATGAAATATTCTTTTATAACCTCTAGTTTACTCCTACCAATATTTTTTTCTACAATTTGTATTGTTTTTTCGGAAGCAGCAAGTATAGCTTCTTCTTTAACAGCAGCTTGTACATCTTTAGGTGCATTTTCTAGAGCTTCTAAAACTTTAAATTCATTTTCTAGGAGAGCATCATAACCAACTTTAATTTTGCCCATAGCTCTTAAACAAGCCTGTCTTAAATTATGACCCTCTTTCGATGAGTACGAAAGTTTATATAATGTTTTTAGTGTATTATGAGATAGCATATTACCTTCTTTTCAAAGATTTGTTTATTATGCCTCTTTTATAAAAAGAATATTATTTATTAGTCTGTTCTTTTTGAACTAAATTATTATAGCTTTCTGTGTTTTTACCGAGTGATTTAGCGAGCTTTTGTGCATCAGTCCATGAATCTACTCTCTCACCATTAACATTAGGCACAAGAGTAACTCCAGGAGCATCTCTCTTCATTTCATCTTGTTTAACAGTAGCTTTTGATCTCCTAGCTTCCATTTGTTTTTTGATACGACTATTCTTATCTCCCCACTCATCACCTTTAAACATAACTTGAGGCATAGCAGGGATTTTATTACAGACTACATCCTTACAATCGAGGCAATTTTCGGGTGTAGAAGATTCGGACATCTTTTTAGTGACATCAAATTCTAGTTCGCAGCTAGGACATTTATATACATAAGTTGGCATTTTAGACTCCTTTTATAACAACATACTATACAACTTTTTTGTACTTAATTTTTCTTATAGCAGCATAAGTATGTTTACAAAGTCTATTATTATTATCTTCATCTTTTTCTTTAGGTTTAGTAGCTGTTCCTTTAGGTTCTCCTAATAAATACCCATCTGTTTTTGCATGATATTCACAACCTTGATAAGTCCAAAACCCACAAGTACAGTTTAAGAAAATATTTTTATCATTATCTACTTCTATATTAACAGTTTCATCGCCTACTTTAAAGGTACTTTTACTACCTATTCCTTTAAATTCTCCAGATACCTCTAAAATCTTGGCTTTTTTTTTACATCAGGATTTAAACCTTTAACAATATCTCTCTTTAACATAGCTGTTTTGATACTAGCTAATTTAGGTGTAGGCTTAATATATTCTTTTACTCCATATTCTTTAGGGTCAATAACATCCATATCAAAAGTCCCATCTTCTTTAATACCTGTATATTTAATAACAGATAAAGAACATTTAGGGTTCTTTAATTTAGGGTCTTTTTCATAACCCATAAATTTAACTTTTCTAGGTATAAGGTAGAGATACATTTTTCTATTAGATAAGTCATAAACTACTTGGGAAGTGGTTTTCATATCTATTTTATTTTTACTATCTCTTACCATATTAAGTGGGTCAAGAGGGTCTCCAACACGGTAGCCATAAATAGCTGGTGCTATTTCTTCTACATTTTTAACTTCTTTTAATTTTCTGATAGCACGATTTCTTCTTGTTACTGAAGAATCTCTTTTAATACCTTCTTGGTATCCGGCAGTTTCGTGATAAATACCATGATTAGTTCTGACATGGATTCCACTACTTCTAAGAGTTCTGACTATACATTCATGTTTACTTGTAAGTTCAATAGCTTTAGTAACAACACCATCTGAAACAAAAGTGTGACCTAAAAATTCACCACCTTCACATAACATAGTAATAGCATCATCTACATTATCACATTGCAGTGCTTTCATCATTTTAATGGGGTCTTTATCAGGATGGACAGCACCTTCACCATCTTCTGTTTTTTTTCTTTTCTCTAATATTCTAATCTTAGCTTTTTCATCTGCTTTAACAGCTAAAGCAGCATTAACAATGCCTATACCAAATTCATTTATACCCTCTGTCCAACCTGTGAGTTCATCCTTATAATGAAGAATTTCTACACCGTTTACTATCTCATGGTAAACCTTTATAGGAGGGACATAATTACGGTCTCTATTTTTAAATAGGACTCTACTCTTGTTCCATACACCTGTGGCAATAATGCAAGCTTCTTTGTTCATTTCACTACTCTTTATATATTTTAATCTATATGAAATATAAATATATAAAGATACTACCGAATTTTATGTTTTAACATAGCTGTTTTAATACTAGCTAATTTAAGTGTAGGTCTACTATATTCTTTTATCCCATATTTCTCAGTATCTATTATATCCATATCAAAAGTCCCATCTTCCCTAATACCTGTATATTTAATAATAGATAAAGAACATTTAGGATTCTTTAATTTCGGGTCTTTTTGATAGCCTAAGAACCTAACTTTTCTAGGGATAAGGTAAAGATACATTTTTCTATGTGAAAGATCATAGACTACTTGAGATGTAGTTTTCATATCTATTTTATTATCACTATCTCTTACCATATTAAGTGGGTCGAATTTATCTTTACCGACACGATAGCTATAAATAGTAGGTGCTATATTTTCTAACTCTTCTACTTCTTTTAATTTTTTAATGGCTCTGTTTCTTCTAATTAAAGAGCTTTCTCTACTAATACCTTCTTGGTATCCAGCATTTTCAAAATAGATGCCATGATTAGTTCTTACATGGATATTATTATTTCTAAGTTTTTTAACAATACACCCATGTTCTTTATCTTGTTCTACAGATATAGTATTAAAGGCATCGGATACAAAAGTATGACCTGTTAGTTTTTTACTACATATCACATTAACAGCATCATCTATATTACTACATTGTAGTGCTTCAAGAACTTTTAAAGGGTCTTTACTAAGTATTTGAATATGACCTTCTTTTTCATCCTTAGCAACAGATAGTGCAGCATTAACAATCCCTATACCAAATTGATTTATACCTTCTAACCAACCTGTGAGTTCATCTTTATAATAAAGGATTTCGACTCCATTATGGATTTCATGGTAAACTTTTAAAGGGGGGATATAATTACGGTCTCTATTTTTAAATAGGACTCTGCTTTTATTCCACTCTCCAGTAGCGATAATACAAGCTTCTTTATTTAACATCTTCTAAACTCACACTAAAATATCTTAAATAAACAAAGAATATAAGTAAATTATAGTGCGGGTACTAATTGTTTTTCGACCTTAGAAAGTTCTTTTAGTAATTTTTTCTTCTCTTTTTCAAGTGTTTTTAGTTTTCTCATTTCTAATTCTTTTTTGAAAAGCTCTTGTTTTCTTTTAGACTCAATAACATCTTTTTTAGCTAGTTCCATTTTTAAAATATCTTCTTCTTCTTTTTTAAGTTTTATTTGGTGGTTTGCTGTACTTATACCTTGAGTGAGAGCAACAATAATCCATTGACCATATTTACTTAAATATTCGTAAATTGAATAAACTATTTTTTCAGTAGTCCAACCAACTAAACTATATAAGTCATTTATAAGAGCAAAGAAACCACCAGAAATAAGAACATATATTTTCTTAAGGACACTGCTTCTTTTAGCTGAACTACCAAAGAACATGGTTAGGAAGAAACGACCTATTTCTTCTTTAATTCCGAGGTCCGTAGCAAAATAAGCTAAATATACAGGTAGTGTGATTTTAAGAGATATTAATTTTAAGAGTAAGGGTATTAAGTATGTGACAAGTGCTAATTTTCTTTCATCCATACTAGCTAAACCTTCTAATAAAAATTTACCTGTATCAGCAAAAGGTATTTTAGAAGATATATCTATATCTTTACCTTTAGCAATATCTTCTTTAGTAAGTTTAGTAAAAGGGATGCCTGTAACTTCTTTTAATTCTTTTGTGCCATCACAAACTAAGACTTTAATTATAAATTGGGCAAGGTCTGATACTTCTGTGAATCTTTGAAGGGTCGGTGCAAATTTTTTACCAAAAGCTGTCTTAGGCTCTCTAAACCCTTCTTCTTCTAAGAAATCTAGTAATGCTCCATAATCAAGATTTAAAGTACCATCATCTTTTTTTTCAAATGCTTCCCATGCTTGTGACATAAATTCATAAATGCCTGAACCAAATAATGCAGAGATACCTGTTTTCTTAGCAAACAATTTAGCCCACTCAACTAAAAGACTTTTTTTAACAGATTCCGGTATTAAGTTAGATATAATTTCGCTTATTGTTTTTTTATTCTTAGTATTATAGGCTCTTTTAATCATAGCCTTCTTAATATACAATTTTTTATTCATATTCATTTATACTCTCCATAACTATACTATGGGGAATATATAAAAAAGATATGACTAAATGTTATTTAAAACATATCTTCCTAGTTTAGGGTTCAAATCAAAAGCTGTTCTGATCAAATTTTTCTTTGCCACAGCTCTAGAAATAAAAGTATTTTTTATATCTTCTAAAAGTTTGCTTTTTTCTCTATCATCATTTCTCAACACTTGTAGGTAATTTGCTGTATTTTCCCCATATAGTTGGTTATCTTTTAACCACATAGCTTTATCAAAACCTTTGATACCATATTCTTTAGCTTTGATACCATATTCTTTAGCTAATTCAAAACCTTTACTTGCATACTCTTTAGCTAATTCAAAACCTTTACTTGCATACTCTTTAGTTTTTTCCCAAAATTCTCCCCTTTTCATTATTAGATTATTTATATGGGGAAGTATCCATTTATAACCATTTTTCAATGCTTTCATGAATAAGTCTCCCAAATTTCTGGTCTTTTTATAAAGTTCTTTTATAAAGTTCTTTATCACTTTACTGTTTTTAGTATAGATATAAGTCAATACTGCACCTGTCAGAATGCCTAAGATTATAGGGTGTGCTTTTGCTATTTCAAATAACAAAGGTGATTTATTAGCAATTACTTGATTTACTTCAGGCTGTATAACTTTGACTAGGGGTAAAGAAAAATAATCCATATTTAAATTCTGATTACCTAAAGAAGGAATGTCTTTTTCTGAAAAGAAAACATTCCCTTTTTGTCTTGGAGAAAAAGAATCTATACTTAAATTCTGATTACCTAAAGAAGGAATGTCTTTTTCTGAAAAGAAAACATTCCCTTTTTGTGTTGTCATTTTTAATTTTAGTGTTATGTCTTGGACGATTGTCTGTATTTCATCTATAAGTGCTAATTCTACTATTTCTTGTGTTTTAGGGGATTCTTTAAAAAATTCACTTAAATCTATAGGCTCATCAGCTAACATAGTGGATACTTTTATATTTTGTGTGTATTTCATATATTGAAGGCAAGCAACTCTAAGATTTTCTCCGCCTTTAACCTTAAAACTCATTTTGTGTAAATCAGACACTAAACTTGCTTTTTTCTTTTTAGCTAAAGACATTTTAATTTCCTCTTCATTTTGTTTCTTCCAAGACTTCCATTTATCATAAGAAGGACTATTTGATTTACTAGGGTCATGTCCCCAATTTCTTAAAGAGATTTCCCATTTACTCATACCAGTTGATCCTACAGGTTTACCAGGTTTACCTCCTAACATACGACCATTAAAACCATTCTCTTGACTAGCATTATCAAAATCTTGAGCTGTCCAGTCTTCAAATGGTTTATCTTTTCTTCTTTTAATACGATGAAAAGAATCGTACCCTGATTGAATCTTGCCATTATCTTTAGCCTCTTCTCTGTTTAAAGAAGCTTCAAGATGGTCAGGGTCTTTGCCCCATTCAACTAATTCTCTTTTAGACATATTAATAAGAGACTTCCATTTATCATAAATCTCTTTTTTTTCTTCATCTGATCTTTCTGATGCAAATATCCTCATAAAAAAACTCCTGACTATTCTAATAGGAGTTTAAACATAAATAAATTATATCATTGGTAATATCAAATCTTTAATTTCTTTCTTAGAGCTTAAAGCAATTTTAACAAGCTGTTTTCTAATAGATGCTTTCTTGCTTTCTGTCATAGACTCCATCTTCTTTTTTAAGTCTTCAAGTTCTCTCTTAGTTTTATTTAGTTCAAATTTTGTCTTTAAGTCCTTAATTGGTTTAAGTCTTTCTGCTCTTTTTTTCTCTTGATCAGCATTATATCTCTCTTTGTCAAATTTTAGGTCATCATCAAAGTAATGCTTTAATTCATCAAAATCTGATTCATCAAATTTACTTAATTGTTTGATTTTAGATATAATCTCTGCTTTTCTATCATCTTCTTTTTTATCACTAGCTTTTTTAGACCCTTTTCCATCTTTTCCATATTTAGCTTCATACTCTTTTTTAGCAGCTTCATATGCTTCTGCTATACTCTTTTTGTTTTCATCAGAGTATCCACTACCACTTGATTGAGATTTCTTATATACATTAAGTAATCCTTTAAAATCATAGCTTGGATTTAATTCAGACCCATCGGATCGGATATGTTTGTATGTAAATGTTTTACCTTCAAAGAATTTTTCCATTGATGGTGCTTTTTCTTTTTTCTCTTTGGTCTCTTCACTATCTTCATCATCACTTTGACTTTTTGTTTTCTTTTTAGTTGTTTTTCCTTGTTCTACCTCTTGTTCTCCGTCTTGTTGTTGGAGTCTTCTTCTTAAATTTATAGCAAATAAAATCTCATCCATCTCATCCTTAGCTACACCGTTTTGTTTCAAAACTTTTTTAGTTTGTTTTTCTATTTGTTCTTCTGTCGCTTCTGGTTCTAATTCTTCAAACATATCTGAAATACCAGTCTCTATTTTCTTTACAGTTTCTGGTGGGGTATCAGGTAATGCTTTTTGTATATCTTCAGTTTTAATTTCTGGTGTTTCTTCTTTACTTTCTTCACCAGTTAATTCTTTATCAATATCTTTAACTTGTTTTTTATGCTCCCCTTCAATTTTACTTACTTCTTCTTTCATCTTTCTTTCACTTTCTGACTTACTCAGAGAAGTTTCATCTTCTAAATCTTTCAAAGATTTATTCTTTTCTTTTTCTTTTTTGCTCTTATATGTACCTAAGCTACTATTTTGACCCTGATTGAATTTCTTTTGTTTGTCTATGATGTCTTTAATATCAGGGTCTTTACTCATTAATGTTTGCTTTTCTTTTTCATGAATCTCTTCCGCTTTAGCTTTCTTTTCTTCTAATTCTTTAATAGTAGTAGCATCAGCTCCCAAAGCCTTAGCAGATTCTAAATCTGCATTATGCTTATCTATTTCATCCTTTTTATCTTTTAACTTATCATTAACTATAGTTTCTATCTTTTTATCATCTTCATCTTTTCTAGCTTTAATACGGTCTTCTGTTTCTTTTGTCTTTTTAGCTATATTATCATTAACACCGTCTTCAATTTTCTTTTTCTTTTGTTCATGTTCTTGGTCAATAGAATCTATCTTAGATTTATGGGTGTCTTCTATTTTTTGTTTGTTATCAGAGAAGTTCTTTTGGAGATCCTCTTTTTTACTTGTTAACTCTTTAACTTTTTCTTCTTTTTTTACTCTATCTTCTTCTTGTATTTCTTTTTCATCAGCTTCTAATTTGCCTGTAACTGATTCTTCTAAGTCTTTCACTTGTTTAGATGCCCACTCATTATCTTCATGATCTGGATTTTCAGAAATTTCAATCATTTCATCAATAGTATATTCTTTACCAGATGGTTTGCCATCTGCTAAAAGTTTTTTAACTTTTTGAGGTGCTTCTCCTGGTGTGCTAGGCTTAAATATATCTTTTATTTTATTTCTAACATCTACTTTTTCTTTTAAGTTTTTCAACTGATTAGCTGCCCAATCTCTACTTTTTGGGTCTTTTGGGTTATCTGCCATTGAATATACTTGACTGATTGTGTATTTTTTACCATCAGGTCCAGTAAGCCTCTTTTCAGGACCTCCTTCAGTTTTAGGCTTAAATAAATCTTCAATACCTTTTTTTTCTTTCTGTTTTTGGATAAGACCTTCTTGTAGATGTTTTTCGTAGTCTTTTTCAATATCTTTTAATTTCTTTTTAGCCCATTTTTTATCTTCATCATCACCATTTTTAGCTAAATCTTGTATTTCACTATAACTAATAGTGGCATTTTCAAAAGATGTTTCATCTTTATACTTTTTGTCTTTAGCATATTCTGAGATCATTTCTTTATGATCATTATGCTGCTTTAATTTCTTAGCTTGCTCGATAGGGTCTCTGGTGTCTTTTATCACTTCTCTCTCTTCATCAGATAAAGTATTATCTTTAATTTTGTTAAAGGTCTCTACATGGTCTTTAGAGAAAGTACCCATCATTTTTTCTTGAATAACTCTTTGTTTTTCTTTTTTTGTTAGACCTTTAAGGTTACCAAGTATCTCATTAGTTTCATTTAGTTTTTTTTCTTCCTCTTCTTTGTCTTTTATTAAGCTATAATCTAAACCTAAATCCCTAGATTTCATGTAGTTCTCTACATCTTTTTGTGAATACTCACCAGATATGATTTTATCTACAATTTTCTTTTTTTCTCCTCCACCAAAAAGACCCTCTTTTAAATCATACTTATCTTTACCATCCTCATCTTTCAAAAAACTATCTATATTTTTAAAATTCTCTTTTTGCTTATCATTCAACTTAAAATAATCTACACCATACTCTTTCCCTTTTGAATGGTTTTTTAGATCTTCTACACTTATGTCACCTTTCATAAATTTTTTACGATTTTCTTCACTAATATCTCGTAATTTATATTTATTCTTTCTAAACTTATCTAACTCTTCTTCAGTCATGTCTTTATAATTAAAACCTTGCTTATTAGCTTCATTTCTTAAGGAATGTTCTTCTTTTAAATTTTTCACAAGTTCTTTTTGATCAGGAAAATCTCTTAAACTTTTATCTTTGAGAACTTTTTTTAATGTCTCATCAAATCCCTCATCGTTAGAAAATTGAAAGTTATCCTTAAAGACTTTATCTTTAACATTAGAAAGAATCTCTAAATCATCCATAGACATATCTTTAAAATCATCTCCTAATTCTTCTTTCATTTTATTTAGCTTGTTAAATTTCTCAATAGCTTTATAAGTCTCTTCTCTCTTATCACCATATAGGTCTTCTTCTTTAAGACCCTTGCTTTCTAAAAACTTTCTTCTATCTTCCGTAGACTCTCCTAATCTACTTGAATCCCTAATCTCTCTAAATTGTTTAACAAATGTATCTTTAAGAGATGCAAACCATCCTTTTTTACCTTCATTCTTAGTTTGTGCCATTTCTTGAAGATCAGCAATTTCTTGGGTAGTCTGTGCAATATCAGGTACGATATCTTCTTGACCCCCACCTTTTAAATGTTCCTTTATCTCAGATACAACCGATTTTGGTAGTGTATTCATCATAGCCGTAAAGGTTTTATCACTAGGGGCATTAAGAAAATTATGATAAGACCCTCTTATTTCATCAGGATGTATATGTTCAAAAGATGTATCCTCTACTCCAAATTCATTATTCTCTATAAATTGAGCCTGTGTTTGATTATTAGGAAACTTAAAATTTTTTATCTTCTCTTTTATATCGTCTCGAATATTGTTTCTCTCAACAGCCGCATTCCTCATCCATTCCTCATAATAGTCATCATAATAGTTATTCAGATCTTGCTCCGTTTCTTCATTTTTAAGTCTATTATCAAAGGTATTATCAACCGTAACTTTAATTTGTTCCGTAGAGACATTTAAAGGTCCTAGAACTGCTTTAACTGTATCATTAAAGGCATCTTTACCAGCCTCATTTATTTTCTGATCTTGCTGATCTTCAGGCAGATTTGAAATTTCTTCTGCCTTTGTTTCAATCACTGCTTCATTATTTTTAACTGCCTCCTCAGCAGCAGCCTGTGGAGAATTTTCCGCTGGCTTTTGTTCTGTAGGGGTAGCTTCTCCTTGTTCTTGTTCCTTAGTAGTTTCTTTTTTTCCTTCTCCTTTTTCTTTTTCATATGTTTGAACTATTGCCTTTAAATAGGGTTCTAATATCTTTTTAGAATCTTCGTGATATTCATCATCTGGTTCAGCAGCGTGATTAAAAATTGTGCTGACTTCAACTTCTTTTTTAGCATTAGGATTGTTTTTTAATGCAGGATTTTTTAGTTTTTGATTACCTAATTGTGTTTTCATATATTCTTTAAGTGTTATATTGCTGTAGCTTTCACTCTTAGCTGCATTGTATACATTCTCAGGTACCGGGTCTTTCTTAGATTTTTGTTGTCTATATTCTTTACCTTTAGCTATTGATTTAGCTTTTTGTTGTTCTTTTCTAGCTTGGCTAGATCTTTGAGCCTCACCACTACCCCTAGCAGCCTCTTTAATTAGGGGTAAAGCATATTCCCTAATCTCAGGATTTACATAAGCTAGTTTAATGATTCCTTTAATAGCTTCTTCTTTATTACTAGCTTGTTCTAATACTTTTAATAAGCCTTTTCTAATATTAGGATTTTGACTGGCAATTTTAATAAGTGATTTTTGAATATCGTTCATTTAGACCTTCCATTTACATCTTGCATTCTTTATACAAGATAAAATATAGAAAATCTATTTAAGTAATTTAAGGATGTCTCTTCTTAACTCGGGATTATTATAAGCAAGTTTAATTAAACTATTCCTATTAGCAGATAAATCTAAAGAAGCTTTTTTACCCTTGCTTTCTTTTAGCATACCACTTAACTCCTTAACACCTTTTAACATCTCATTAAATTTCTCTTCATCAAATTTACCATCTTTAGTAAATTCTTTAAATATCTCAACGATATGTGGGTCAACAGTTAAAGCATTCTCAAATTTTTCTTTTACTAGGCTATCAATTTCTTTGTCTTGATTTTTCTCTTCAGCACCTTTTTTATTCATTTTCTTTTTAAGACCTTCCCATGTCTTAACTGCCCATTCGTGATCTGCATCCTCAGTATCACTAAATTTTTTCTTTAAAGTTTTGAAAGTAATACTTTTATCTTGAGGAGTCTTAAATTTTTCGTTTTTAAACTTACTCTCTAGACTTTCATTCTCTTTTCTTATTTTACCCATAGCTTCCAATAATACTTTAGCATCACTAGGTGATATGTTAGGAGTATCTTCTTCTACTCTCATAGGTCTCTTTTTAGGTCTTTTTTTAGGTTTAGGTTTTGATCTAGACCTACTTCTACTTCTTCTATCATCCTCATAATCATCATCTTCGTCTTCATCCTCGTCCTCATCTTCATCATAATCATAGGAAGGTTTCTTTTTGCTTCCAGCTTGTTCTATTAGTTTCTCTTGTAGTCTAGTTAAAGCATTCGGACTTAAATTCACAATTCTTTTTTCGAGTTCTTTCTGTGAAGTTATATTTGCGATTTGATTAAGGTCTGGCTGTCTATTCCCAAAAAGTTCATCCTCAAAATCTAATTCTTCTTCTTCTTTAGGTTCTTCTTTCTTTTCTTCCTTAACTTCTTCTATATCTTCCATAGAATGTCTTAAATCTTTCAATTTATCTGTAGCCCAGCTATCGCCCTCTTCTTCCATATCCAACATTTCTTTAACAGTAACTCTTTTTCCATCAGGTGTTTTAAATTTTTTACCTTTAGTTTCGGTTAATAATGTTTTTTGGCGAGTATATTTACTAGCCATATAATCTTCTTTTTTTTCTTCCAATAATTTTTTAGCTCTTTGTTTATCTTCTGGATCGCTATCGTCATCCTCAGAGATTTTTACTAATTCGTCTATTGTTAAGTCGTCACCTAGTAAATCATCTTCAAATTTCTCATCCTTATAAAATTCTTTCATGCCTGAAATAGCTGATTCAGATTTCCCTATTTCTTTATATTTATGTTCCGTTTCTATTTTTTTAGTTACTTCTTCTTTCTTTTCATTAAATTTTTGCAGAAGTTCATCTCTTTTCTTGCCTTCAGGAGTTTCTTTAAACTTTTTATATACAGAATAAGAAAGTACAGCTGCTGCACCTAAAGCAAAAGGACTTAAAACAACAGCAGCAGCTTTACCCCCAACAGCTAAAGCAAAACTACCAATAGAACTTAACAACCCACCACCAGCAGCCGTAGCACCAACAGCCGTAGATGCACTACTACCTCCAACAAAAGTAGCTACTACATGACTTAGTAAACCAGCTCCAACAGCTACTGTTGCAGTTCCTACCTCATTAGGTATCTCAGGTGGTTTAACTAAGGCTGCTAATCTAGAAAGACCCAAGTCTTCAAAAGTCTCACTTAATGCTCTTTTTACACCTTTCCCTAGCAAACCCTCAGCAGCTTTTTTATATTCTTCATCTACTAATCCTGTAGCTTCTTGTATTTTTTTACGATAAGCTTCTTCTTGTGCAGGTCTTAGTTTTTCATCTAGATATTCTTCAAAAGCAGCACGATCTCTAGGATTAGTAATATCTTTACCACTACTCTTGAATTTGGATATTTCCCCCTCAACATCTTTTTGCAACCTTTTAGCAATATTATGTTCTACTTTTGTATTCTCTTTTTTACCAGTATCAGATTTCTTGTATTCCTCAGTAACTTTTTTAACAATAGCCTTCGCCCATATCTTATCATCACTAGCTAGTTCTAATACACGATCAAACCCGATTAAATTACTAGTCTCGGGATTCTTCCATTTACGGTCTTTTGCAAAATCTTTTAATTTACTGCTATCATCAGCAACTACTATTCTTATTGCCGAGGCTCTCAGTTCAGGATTTACATATGCAACTCTAATAAGTTTCTTGTCCATAGCACTTAAAGGTCGTGCTAAGACAATTTGCTTATCTTCATCTATTGTGCCTCTATAAGTCATTTTGAGTATCCTTTACTTTACTAAATCTTTAGCAAGTTCTATTGGATAGCTTTCTAATATCATTTTAGCATAGGGACAATTTACTTCTTTCAAATGAGTCTCTAAAAAAGGTATATGGTCTCTATTCTTGCTATATAAATTACAAGCTACCTCTCCTGCTTTTAAAGTCATATCATTTATCGCTTTTAAACAAGCCTTCACTAAATTAGGTTTAAAACCTAATACCCCTTCATAGAGTTTAGCTGGCTTATCAAACATCACACACCCTCTTAAAAGAGCTTGTGAATAAGGACAATTCGCTGACTTTGCTCGATACTTAAAAAAAGTACCTGCCTCAGGGTGCTTTAATTCCAGCCCCCTTGATATATTTGTCATATGTCTTTCTAATTTCTTAGTCGCTGTAGATACATCGTTCTGTATGCCTTTTGTAAAACCATACATCCCTTCTGCAGCTACTCGACTAATCATTACTTCTCTAGCTAATCTATTCATTTACTTATGACCCCCATAGTAAAAATATGATGCTAAATCTCCTAATATCTGATGAGCATGAGCAATCTTGCTCTCTACCCAATCTTCCATATCCATCCCACTTTGTATCTTTTGACTTAATACACCCAACATATCTTGCATTTCACTTATATGTTGTACTGACATATAATTACCATCTACATCAGCCATATTCTCAGAAGCAAATCTCATACCCCTAGCTTTTGATCTACACTCTAAAGCCTTAGCTTGTAATGCTGTAATCTTATCTCTCACTAGTCTATCAGCTTCATATAAAGCAGAAATACCATTTCTTACAGCTTGTGCTAAACTTTCAGGTAATACACCATGTTGATCTAAGGTATCTACATCTTGAGCTTCTAATGCTGACTCTAATACAGATGCCATTTCTTCACATTCATCAGCTTGACTTAACAACTGATCCATTGTCATGTCAAAATCTAAACTACCAAGTAATTCATCAGCTAATTTACCTTCTTTACTTGCAGTTAAATATCTACCCTTTAATCTAGCAATTCTTCTAGATGCAGATTTCATTTTACCTTCATTCACTTCTTCTATTTTACCCTTATACTTATTCCACTTCTTTTTACCTTCAGGACTCATATTTACAGTAGGGTCTACTGTTTCATCTGTTGTCCATCTACCATATAATTCTTCTGATTCTAATTCTTCTGATTCTAATTCTGAGCTATATAAATCAGCACCATAATCATGTCTCATCATTAAAGGTTGGGTTAAACTAGCTCTTCTGCGATTGTAATTTCTCATTTTATTTTTCTCCTTTGTTCAGCTTCTTTACTCGCTGATTCAAAGTCTTCATAGATGTATGGGTTTCTTTTATATATAACTCCTATATCACTTATTTTCATAAATAAAATAAATTTTATAAAGGAGCTAAAGTGGATGATGTTTTCTACATCACTTTGACTTTTCGCATCTAAAACTAACCAAAATTCTTGATTTAAGTTAATTTTATTTTTCTGTGGCTTAGAAAATAAACCACATATAGACACTAGAATCGTCTCTTTCGTAAGGAAGCCATTATTTGACGACCTTCAGGAGAAATCTCATTATCAACCATTAAAGCTGACCTACGAATTAAATATCCATTGTATTTTTCATACCATTTACTATAAAATTCTTTTGCATCTATTATTCTTACTGTTTCTTCAGGATCAGGAATATTAGAATCAGCTACATATACATCTAAACCTCCACCTTCTTTTTCAACAACATCAAACACTAAAGAAGCATGACTCCATTCACGACCTTCAGGATTCCAACCTATTAACACAGGTTTACCTGCATCAGTCCATTCTTTTACTTGTTTTACTGTTGAGGGGGTAACTAAAGTACCTCTACACCCATAATGTTGTACACAAGCTAAAACTGATTCCCATGAAGCACCTGTCATTGGTCTTGCACCTATGACTTCATTTACTTCATCTTCATTGCATTTTACACCTAAAGCATTTAATGCCATAGCTGTTGATGCTGCTACACATGAAAATTGTGTTCTTTGACGAATAGGATTTACATTTGCTTTGGCTATCCTACGATTGAAAGTATACATTCCGAGTCTCCTTGTCTTTTATATCTTTCTATACCAAAATTATTAAAACACTATTGACATATTTATATGTCGTGTGTATAATACAAACACACTAACCATGAAAGGTTCTACACATGAAAATGACAAATAAAATAGCGATTGAACTATTCGCTATAGGTAGTAAAAATGATTATACCTTTATTCGTGATACCCTATTCCCAGCTTTAACTAAAGAATGTGGTGTCCCCTTTATCCTTAATGGATACCTTACCCTTGAAAAAAAAGAAAACATTAAACCACCTCCATCTACAGGTGCTTTCTTTATTTATACTGATGCCTGCAAATTGCCTCTCTCTATAAATAAAATGGTATCTGAACAAGTCTCTAAACTTAATGTCCCTGCTGTCTTTTCTACATCTAAAGATGCTGTTGAAATTAAAAATCATATCTATGAATCTATCCCTCCTTTCTCCGTTTACTGTGAAACCTCTAAACTTTTGAAAAAAGATTCTATTCCTAGAGTTTTTTCTTTTGATGATTTTCTAAATTTAATCCTAGAAGAAAAAGAGAAAGCACTTGATTTTTTCCCTTGTGATGAAATTTATAACAATAAAACACATACTGAAACTCTCTTTAAGTATATTCAACAAAAAGTTGAAACTCTATGCACTAAAGAATTAGTCCTTACTCCCCATTGCTTATTGAATTACTTTAAAGATATTCCTTTCTTAATAACTCAAGAGCCTGATAATCCTTTTTCTCTTCAACTTATTCAAAATTGGCTTTATGCTGTTGTAAAGCATTTTGGTGATAATAAAGACTTTTCTTTTTATTCTGATATGTATTTTCGTCATTTTGAAATCCCCTTAACACCTATACATACCCAGTATTTAATCTCTTTACTCCCTAACTACAAGCCAAAAGATATTACTTATTTTTTAGATGTAGATGGTTTTAGTCTTACTTATACTGATGGGGTTTCTTTAAATATCAAAGAAATCTCTACTAATAATTTAACGACTGATGGTTCTTTCTCTATTGAGTCTACAAACCTCAATAAAATCTTCAATTTATCCCTCAACCCTTGACAGAAATAACTGTATTTGATACAAATACACTAACAATGCGTACCCCCTTAGAAAAAAGGAGCATATATGAAAGAAATAGCAAATTTAATGCTAAAAGCAAGTGAAGCCACAGTATCTTTTAACCCTAACAAAGTAATGATTGAGGCTTTAAATACTATTCGAGAAGCTGAAGATCGTTTAAGAAAAGACGGTAAATTAAAAGTTTATATTGTAGGTGGTCATCATCCCTTAATTAGAGATAACTGGTTACCCCAAATGAGTGAATCAATCGGTATTGATTTTATAATGATTGGTCATAAGTTATCATCTAAAAGAGCAGTGGGATTTATTCCCGAATGTACTGAAATGGTCATTTTAATGAAAGATATGGCAAGCCATGCTTTAAGGATTTGGTCAAAGAAAGAAGCTCAAAGATTAAACATTCCTATGATTGAAACTACTCAGAAAGTCTTAAATGCTGTTGATGATATCAAAAATTGGTCTTCAAGAATATTTGATATTGGTCAAGAACTCAAAAGCAAAAAAGCACTTGAACTACAACAGGCTTTAGAAAGGGGTGAAGAAGTGTCTGCACCTACTAAAACTAATGGTAACTACCTTTACTATGACACCTTTAAATCACTTGTAGATAATAATATCTACTCTTATTTTCCATTTCATTCTACTAATGAAAAAGAGAATAGGGACTTTTGGTTTGATAAAATCAGAACTAATCTTGCTGATAATTATACTTACTATACGGATGAACTTGAAGAATATATGGATAAGTATCTTGCCGAAATCCGTAAAAAGTGTCCTTTACAACTTAAATCAAAATGGGTTTATTCTTACTTTGATGATAAGACCTTAGATCCTGAAAACCTTAAAAATTCATCAAGAGTAAATAACTCTTTTAAAGTTATCTTTAATAGTCGTTTGCCTGATGAATTCAGAAAAGAAGTTGCTGATTTATTACATTTAATTCATGGTGAAGATCAACCTATAATTAGTGTAGTATCCCATGTAGAAGAGCCCGCTCAAGTTGTTGAAGCTGTTCTTGAAGCTCCTAAACCTACCGAAACTACTGAACCTACCGAAACTACTAAAGCTATCGATACACCTAAACCTATCGATACACCTAAACCTATTGAAACTCCTAAACCTATTGAAACTCCTAAACCTATTGAAGATCCTAAACCTACTGAAACTCCTAAACCTATCGAAACTCCTAAATCTACCGATACAAGTAAAGTTCAAGGTGAGAGAACAGTTGTATTTACTGATTTGTCCCTAACCTTAAAGAAAGGGTCTCAAATTCTTTTAAAGCAAGTTAAAGCAAATAAACTTGATCTTACTCAATCACAGGATTTAGATATTTCTATTGATAAGGTAGAAGACGGTATTTTATACAATGTCTTAATTAAATATTAAACCTTCTTCTTTTTCTTACGACCTTTTAAATATTGACTTGGTCTCATATGACAATGCTCTGATTTAGGATTAGTGTACTTACAGTAAAGGCTCCAGGAAAGTGCCCATGCCTTACCTACATCATATCCTTTATCAATAAAGAGTTTAGCTTTTTCTTCAACTTCTTTAGGTAAGTCTTTAGCTTGTCTTTTAAGCATTGCTACACGAATCATTTGTAGCTTTTCTTGTTGTGTGAACATAATATAAACCTTTTCTAATTATATATACTATCCTCACTATAAATAAATTATACCTTACGAGATTTCTTTCTCCACCCCCACCTATCATTCTTCATCTTATTCTCTCTATTATGTAAATTATATGCCATATTCTTTTGTAAAGCATTTAATTTCATATTCCCTTCTACTGTTAAATCACCAGTATCTTTATCTTGCCTTCTTGATGTAAAACCTATTGTTTGAGGCATAAGTGATTTAATAAGTTTAGGGTCAATAGCATTAATAGAAATATCCCATACCATTTCTAATTCTACGCCTTGACAAACACTTAAAGGTTTACCGTCATAATCACAAGGTAGCTTTTGTCTAAATAAGCTAATACCTGATCTAGTCTTTAATTCAAGATCAAAAAACCATACAGGCATAGGTGCTTCAGGTCTATCAAATGCCATAGTGAAATATAAATGTAAATTCTTATCTCCAAAGACAGCTCTACACTTATTCACAATACCCCATTCATGAATAAGGATATATAAGTCATTAGCTTCTACTAAACGACTTATAAATTCTCTTTCAATTTCTGTAAGGGGAATATATAAAGATAAAGCATTACCCCCACCAAATAAATTAGTATCTTGACTCATTTATTTACCTTTCTTGTGGTATTCAAGGTCTCCCTTTAATTCTATAATACAAGAATCATCTTTAAAGCAAGGATCAGTGCAATCACCACAGATTTTGAATTTACTTTCTTGTCTTAATTTCTTTTCTTCTGGTTTTAAAGCACAGAACGGAATACAAGTTTCCATTTCTTTAAGTGTAGGTGCTTTTTCTTGTGCATATAAGAAAGTTAAACCAAGAATAAATAGTAGTGTAAATAGATATTTCATTTTTAATGACTCCTTTGTATAATATACTATACCGATATAAATAAACAAAGGAGTCACAAAATGGCAATGATGAGAACAGGGGCACCTGCTACTGCTATTAATACAGAAACAATTAGGGGTTATCAAGATGCTTTAGCTGGTAAAAATGAACCCCCCACAGATGCTACTGCACTTGAATTTTACAATAAAGGTCAATCTTTAGGTAAAGATGTAAAAGAAGGTAAAG
>JACCEB010457436.1_pt1 | contig 25880 bp, 18 predicted proteins | sample 7454761 | NCBI WGS metagenome assembly JACCEB01 (sample SAMN15323454, study PRJNA562643) | freshwater metagenome | isolation source: river surface water | place: USA:Blue River Watershed | collected 2017-08-18
AGGCGGAAGGCGGAAGGCGGAAGGCGGAAGGCGGAAGGCGGGGGCGCTTATGGCTTTCGCCACGGGACGAAAGCTTGAAGTGCGGCGGCTGATCGCCGGCGCCGGGAATAGGAAACGGGATGGCGCTGCGGGTGGGGAGGAGGCAGGGTGAAGAGGATGAAAAGGATTGTCGTCGCCCTGGCTGCGCTGATCGCGGTGGCGATCGGGAGTTGGTGGCTGCGGCGACCGATGGACGGTGCGTCGCCGGCGGGTGGAGGGACGCCGGTGAAAGCGACGCGGAACGCGGAGACGGCGCCGACCAAGGTGGAACCAAAGGAGACGCGGGTGGCAGGTGGGCTGACGGCGGCGGAGAAGGCGGCGCGGATCGAGAAGATCAAACGCGATTACGACGAGGTGCGGGCGAGGGTCGCGGCGGACTACACGGCGGCGGGCGCGAATTTCCCGGGTGGGCTGAATGCGTTTCTGCGGCAGCTGGCGCTGCTGGAGCGGGAGAAGCGCGCGGACTTCGCGGCGTTTCTCACGCCGCCGGAGCTGGAGGACCTGGAGTTTCGCGAGACGACGTCGGGGCAGCTCGTGCAGCGGCTGCTCGCGGGCGAAGGATTCACGGACGAGCAGCGGCGGGCGGCGTTCCGGCTGCAGCTGGCATTTGACGACCGCTACGCGCTGATCTTCGACCTCGCGCCGCCGGTGCTGCTGGAGCGGGAGAAGGAGCGGCAGCAGGTGCAGCAGCGGATCCGGGCGGCGATCGGCGACGAGGCGTTTGCGGCGTGGCTGAAGGGCGAGGGCGCGGATTTCGAGAAGTTCGCGGGCTTCGTGGCGGAGCAGCGGCTGCCGCGGGAGCGGGCGTTTGACCTGTGGGAATTGAAGAACGAGTTCATCCGGCGGCGGCTGGAGTTTGCGGCGCAGAGGCTGCCGGCGGAGCAGGTGCGGACGCTGCAGGCGGAGCTCACGCGCGAGATGCAGGCGCGGGTCGTGGGGATTCTCGGACCCGGTGCGGGCGAGCTGGCGCAACGCGAGGTGCTCGGTTGGCTGCCGCGGTGACCGCGGGCGGCGGGGCGTGCGGCGTCAGCGCGGGCTGGCGGCGACGGGGGCGCGGACGGGTGGAGGGAGCGGGCGCGGGTTGCGCAGGACGCTGTGGTTCACCGGGCGCCGCTGGTCGGCGGTGAGGGGCGGGAGGTCGGGCAGGGTGTCGTTGCGGACGTCGCGCAGGGTGTCGCGGGCGAGGGCGCGGAAGTTGTCCCAGCGCTCGGCGATGAAGTGGTCGCGACCGGTCATGGGTGCGCCGTCGCCGTGGAGCGGGCCGGCGGCGGCGGCTTGACGGAGGAGGCTGCGCCACTCGGTGAGCAGGCGGTCGATATCGCCGCGGCCGGCGGTCTCGACCTCGTCGAGGACCTCGCGGGCGCGGGCGCCGTGTTCGATGAGGGCGCGCACGGCGTCGTTGGCGCCGGAGCCGTATTGGAGCGGGAGGCCTTCGTGGAGCCAGCCGTCGATCGTGATGCGGCGGTAGGCGCGCGTGCAGGCGTCGGCGAGCCGGCCGATGCGGCGCGGATTGGTGCCGGTGAAGCGGTCGCCGGCGAAGAGGTTGGCGGCATCGAAGAGCAGGTCGTCGAGCGGGTAGCGGCGATCCTCGAGGGCGGCGGCGAGGGCGAGGCCTTCGGGGCCGAGGAAGCAGGAGACGATCTCGCCGCGCACGGTGAGCCGGAGGTGGCGGTCGAGCACGCCGGTGCGTTGCCACTGCCAGAGGAGCGTGGGGGTGGGCGAGAGGTCGAGGCACGCGGTGCGGTGCGGGCAGGCGGGGCAGAGCGGCGAGGGATTGCGCTCGCGGCGCACGAGGCGGGCGCGGCCCGTATCCGTGCGTTCGCCGCACGGATACGGAGGGGTGAGGTCCGGGGCGGGAGACGGGAGGTCTGAGGTGTGAGGGGTGGGGTCTGACGCGAGCGGTAGGAGGTCTGAGGTGTGGGGTGTGGGGCGGGTGGCGGGCGGAGGGAGCGGGGAGGAGAGGCCGAGGGAGATTTTTTCGTCGGTGAAGAAGCGGCCGGGCGCGGCGGCGGCGAGCTCGGTGGCGTCGCGCCCGGCGCGGAGCTGGCGGAGGAACATCGCCCACGGGAGGGGAGCGGCGCGTTTGAGGCGGAGCGGCTCGGCGCGGCGGAGGCGCGGGGTGCCGGAGCTGACGAGCACGTAGCCGACGTCGTCGAGACCGCGGCGGCCGGCGCGGCCGATCATCTGGAGCAGGTCGTGCGGCGCGATCTCGCGGTCGAGGTGATCGTGGCGGTAGCTGCTGGCGGTGATGAGGACGGAGCGGAGCGAGAAGTTGATGCCGGCGCTGAGGCCGAGGGTGGCGACGACGGCGCGGAGCTGGCCGGCTTTGGCGAGCGGTTCGATGACGCCGGCGCGCTGCGCGTAGCTGAGGCCGCTGTGGTGGTAGGCGACGCGGCGGGCGAGAAGCTTGGCGAGTTGCGGGCCGCAGAGTTGTTCCTGCTCCGGCGTGAGCGTGAGCGGCTCGGCGAGCGGGAGTTCGCGGGCGAACTGGCGGGCGAGGCGTTCGGCGTCGGCGCGGTGGGGCGCGAAGACGAGGACGGGGCCGAGGTTCTCGCGCAGGGCGCCGGCGACGCGTTTAGACCAGAAGCCCTCGATGCTGCGCGGGAGGCCGTGGATGAGGTCGTCGACCTCGACCTCCTCGAGTTGCACGGGGCGTTCGCGGTGGGAAATGACGTCGGCGGTGCGGCCGAGGCGGCGGAGCCACCGGGCGACGTCGTCGGGATTGGCGACGGCGCCGGAGAGCAGCAGGAGCTGGAGTTCGGGCGCGGCGGCGAGGAGGACGCCTTCGTAGTGGTTGCCGCGGTGGGCGTCGGCGAGCCAGTGGTATTCGTCGACGACGAGGAGGGAAAAAGGCGTGAGGCGCGGGGCGTGAGGCGTGAGGGAGGTTTGTGGTGTGGGGTGTGAGGTGTGAGGGGCGACGATCTGGCCCTGGACGGCTTCGAGGGTGGCGACGACGATGGGGGCGTCGGGGTTGACGCAGAGGTCGCCGGTCATGATGCCGACGTCCCAGTCGCGGGCGCGCCATTCGGCGAATTTGTCGTTGGCGAGGGCGCGGGTGGGGACGGTGAAGAGGGCGCGGCGGGCGAAGTTGGTCTGCTCGGCCCAGCGTTCGAAGACGTAGGTTTTTCCGGCGCCGGTCGGGGCATCCACGATGACATCCTTCCCGGCGCGGAGGGCGGACAGGGCGAGAGCCTGCCAGCGATCGGGAAGCATCAATTTCTGCAGACCGGCGAACGCGTCGGAGAGCACGCGCGGACGGTGCGAAGAGACGGACGCAGGGTCAAATCGCGCGGCGCGATGCGGCGAACGCGCCGCCGGCGCGGCGATCACGCGGGCGTGAAGGCGTAGGGGGAGCGGTGCTGGCCGCGGGCGAGTATGCGGGCGCGGGCGAGCATGGCGCTGTCGCCGGCCGCGGTGATTTCGGCGGTGGCGGGATCGAGCGCGAGCGCGGCGCCGAGCGTGAAGCGCGCGCGGGCGGGATCGAGACCGTTGGCGGCGAGATGTTGCTGAAGCTGCGCAAACGTCTCCGCGGCGCCCGCGTGGTGGCCGATGGCTGCGCGGCACTCGGCGGGGGACGCCTCGTGGCCGAGGCGCCACGAGATGTTGCCGAGGTGGCAGAGCGCGGACGAGTAGTGCCCCTGCAGGATGGGGGCGTGGAGGTCGGCGGGGCGGCGCGAGCGGATGGCGTCGAGAAAGTTGACGAGGTGGCGTCCGCCGCCGTCGCCCGGAAAGTGGCGGATGCGTTTGCCTTCGCGATCGAGGATCCAGCCACCGCCGCGCAGGCCGACGAACGAGCCGCCTTCGCAGTCGAGCGCGATGCCCTCGCGGATGCCGCGGAACTGATCCATGGCCTTCTGGCCGCTGCGGGCGGGGAGGTTGCGGTTTTCGACGAGCATCGGGAAACCGGCGTGGTCGAGGAGTGTGAGCTGCGTGTTGGGTGTCTGGCCGGCATCGTCGACGCCGAAGCGGCCGCCGAGGCAGAGTGCGCCGCGGGGCAGGCCGGTGATTCCGGCGAGCATGCGGCAGGCGTCGATCGGATGGACGCCGCTGTTGCCGAGATCGCCGTCGCCGGTGGACCAGACCCAGTGCCAGTCGTAGTGCAGCTTGGGCCGGGTGAGCGGCTCGACGGGCGCGGGGCCGCAGTAGAGATCGTAGTCGAGATCGGTCGGGCGGTGCGGGTCGGCGCGGCCGATCGAGGGCCGGTATTCATACCAGACGATATGCGCGGAGGTAGGTCGGCCGATGTGGCCCTCCCGGATCCAGGCGGCGGCGGCGAGGAGGCCCTCGTCGGAGCGATACTGCGTGCCGGCCTGCACGATGCGTCCGGTCTGCCGGGCGACCGCGGCGAGTTGCGCGCCCTCCCAGAGGTCGTGCGAGACGGGTTTCTCGACGTAGACATCCTTGCCCGCGCGGCAGGCCCAGATCGCGAGCGTGGCGTGCCAGTGATTGGGCGTGGCGATGATGACGGCGTCGACGTCGGAGCGGTTGAGGATCTCGCGGGCGTCGGTGGTGGCGAACGGGGTGAGCCCGGCCTCGCGGGCGACCTGCACCTGGGCGGCGAGCCGGCCGGGATCGACATCGCAGAGCGCGGTGAGCCGCGCGCCGGGGGTGGCGAGGAGGTTGCGGACGTGGCTGCGGCCCTTGCCGCCGAGACCGATCACCGCGAGGGCGATGGACGACGCGGCGGTGCTGGTGCCGGTGGCGCGGGCGCGGGGCAGCGCGGGCAACGCAAGGGCGCCGGCGACGGCTGTCTGCGCGAGGAAGCGGCGACGGGAATACGGGCTCATGGGGTGGAGAAAAGGAACGGGCTGGAACTCACGGCTCGGCGGCGTAGGCGCGGAAACGGCCGGCGATATCGGCGGTGGCGGTGTCGCCGCGGTGGAAAACGAAGCGGTAACGCAAGGTGAGCGAACCGCCTGTGGGTATCGGATGATCGCCGGCTTTGGGCTGGTCCTTGAGTTTCTCGAAGTCGTGGCGGCCGAAAGGATTGGCGGAAAGCAGACCGTAGTCGCGGGCATGCCACCATGTGGGATGGCGGAAATTCCGCGGGTGCTCGAGCAGGGCGACACCGATCACGCGGCCGTCAGGCAGCGGGCCGGAGGCGGCGCACCATGCGGCGCGCTTGCCCCAGACGGGGATGCCGCGGTCGCCGGCGGCGTTTGCGAGCTGACCCGTGCCCGGGCGTTTGTCCGGGCCGCGACCGTGCGTCACGCGGAGCGTCTCGTTGAGCCGGACGGCCATGGTGCCCTCCTCGGTGTCGCCGAGGGTGACGGGGCCGTGGGTGGCGAGGAGGGTGACCTCGTAGTCGAGCTGCGTGGCGTGGACGCCGCGGACGATGCGCAGCGTGGTCTCGTCGGTGAGCAGGGTCCGGCCGTCGTGGGTCTGCCAGAGCTGGCGCACGCGCAACACGCCGGTGGGGCCGTCGCGGGTTTCGAGAATCCGGTCGAGGACGATGCGGCCGGTTTTTCTTTCGGGCAGCTCGCGCCAGAGGTCGTGGCCGTTGACGGCGCCGTGGGCGAACCAGACGCCGCGGTGCCAGTCGTGGTCGGGCACTTCGGCCGGATTCTTGCGGAACGGATGGTCGCGCGTGTAGCTCGTGCCGTCGGCATCGAGGATCGGATACAGGCAGGGCTTGGGCCAGCCGGCGTGGAGGTAGTCGGAGAAGTGATGTCCTCCGATCTCGATGCGCACGCGGTCGGCAAGGCGGGCAAACGTCACCGTGGGCGTGGGACCGTCGGCCGCCAGCGCGGACGCGGCGGCGACGACGAGGAGGGCGGCGACGAGCAGGCGGGTGAAAGGCGGGGTTTTCATTTCTTCGGTTTCCCCGGTGCGGCGGCGAGCGGCCAATGCGTGCTCTCGGTGCGCGCGGTGCGGAAAAGCTCGGTCGCGTGGGCGACGAACTCGGGGCGGGTGGCGGCGAGATCGCGGGTCTCCGCGGGGTCGACGCGGAGATCGTAGACCTCGACGGGACCGTTGAGGCCGGTGCGGATCGCCTTGAGGTCGCCGACGCGGACGGCCTGCAGGACGGTGCCCCCGTGATGCTCCCAGTAGAACGTGCGTTCGCGGGCCGGCGTCCGGCCGCGGAGGAACGGCATCATGTCGATCCCGTCGATGCCCGGAGGCGGCCGGGTGCCGGCGAGGGCGGCGGCGGTGGGCAGAAAATCCCAGCCGCCCCACGGCACGTCGCTGCGCCGGCCGGCGGGGATGCGGCCGGGCCAGCGCACGATCATCGGGGCGCGGATACCGCCCTCGTTCAGGCTGCCCTTGTAGCCCCGGAGGCCGCCGGTGCTGCCGAAGAACTCGGCGAGACCGTCCCGTGCCGGAGCGCCGTTGTCGGAGCAGAAGAAGACCACGGTGTCGTCGCGCAGGCCGAGTTCGTCGAGGCGCGCGAGCACGCGGCCGACCTCGCGGTCGAGGCGGGTGACCATCGCGGCGAGCGTGGCGCGGGGCTGGGTGGTCCGGTTCTTGCCGCCCTGGCCGGTGGCGGGCGGCTCGGGAAATTTCCCGGCGTATTCCGCGAGAGAGTCGTCGGGCACTTCGAGCAGGCTGTGCGGGAGGGTGTAGGCCAGGTAGAGGAAGAACGGCCGGGCGCGCTGCGCCTGCATAAACGCGAGCGCCTCGTCGGTCATGAGGTCGTTGGAATACTGGCCGCGCCGGCCGGCGGCGTTGCCGGGCAGGTCGATCTCGGTCTCGTTGCGCCAGATTTTTTCCGGAAAGTAGAACTCGGCGAGGTCGTTGTTGAGATAGCCGAACCAGACGTCGAAGCCCTGGCGGTTGGGGATGCCCTCGTTGCCGGGTTCGCCGAGGCCCCACTTGCCGGCGATGGCGGTGGCGTAGCCGGCGGACTTGAGGACCTCGGCGACGGTGACACTGGCGGCGGGCAGCGGCACGCGCGCGAGGCCGGCGCGGCCGTGGTTGCCTCGGATCGGCGTGTGGCCGGTGTGCTGGCCGGTCATGAGCACGCTGCGTGTCGGCGAGCAGACCGAGGCGCCGGCGTAGAACTGGTCGAAGCACGTGCCCTCGGCCGCGAGGCGATCGAGGTGCGGGGTGCGGATCTTTTTCTGGGCGAAGGGACCGATGTCGCCGGGGCCGAGATCGTCGGCCATGATGTAGACGATGTTGGGCGGGCGGGTCGCGGCGAGGAGCACCGGGGCGACGAGGAGCAGGGCGGCGCCGAGGGCGCGCCGGAAGGAGGAAAGCATCATGGAGTGAGGGATTTCCTGCCGGTCTCGGGGGCGAGCCAGATGACGAAGATGCCGAGGCCGTAGATGGAGGCGGCGGCGGCCCCGACTGCGGGATAGCTGCCGCCGAGGGCGGTGAAGATTGCGCCGGCGACGAGCACACCGCCGGCGGTGGCGAAGCGGCCGACGTTGTAGGAGATGCCGCTGCCGGTGGCGCGCACGTGTGTGGGAAAAAGCTCCGGCAGGTAAAGCGGCAGCCAGCCGAAGAAGAGGGTGGCGACAAGCCCCTGGGCAAAGACGATCGGGAAGAACGAAGGCTGCAGCGGCGCGGTCCACTGGAACATCGCAAACGTGAGCCCGAACGCGCCGAGACTGATCAGGAAATACGAGAGGCGCCGGCCGACGAGAGCGGCGACCTGGGCGCCGACAAGGCTGCCGACGATCGCGCCGGCGGCCCACCAGCCCTGCGTCAACGCCTTGTAGCCGGCGTGGGTGGCGCCGCCGACTTTATCGGCCCACGGAATCATCCACTTGCTCGCGGCCCATGCTCCGATGAGCGGGATGGAACCGATGAGGATGCCGGCGAGCGTCAGGCGCAGCAGGGGCGGGCGGAGGAGTTCGCGGAGCGGAGCGGCGGGTCGCGGCGTGGTGCCGGTGGCGGTGCGGCGCGTGGCGAGCCACGTGGGGGACTCGGGCAACAGGAAGAACACGGCGACACCGAGCGCCGCGGGGGCGGCGGCGAGGTGGAAGAGCCAGCGCCAGGCCTCGGGCGTCAACGGGTGCAGCTGGGCGATCTGCGAGAGGAAGAGGATGCCGGTGTTGATCGCGGCGCCCATGAGGCCGGCGACGACGGGGCGGGATTTGTCGGGCCAGGCCTCGGCGACGAGGGCGACGGCGTTGGGCCACACGCCGCCGACGCCGAGTCCGACCATGAACCGGAGCACGAGCATCTCCTCCTGAGTGCGCACCCAGGCGCCGAGGCCGGCGAAGACGGAATAGAAGAGGATGCTCACGCCCATCGCGCGGGCCCGGCCGATGCGGTCGCCGAGAGCGCCGAGAAAGATGCCGCCGACGGCCGCGCCGAGCATGAGGGCGGCGGTGAAGCGTGCGAACCAATCACCGCCCAGGGTCGGGGTGTAGGCGGCGCCGAGCAGGCTCTGCGAGACCGAGAGCGAGGCGAGCGGCATGAGGCCAAGCTCGAAGCCGTCGAAGAAGAGCGCGGCGAAGGCGGCGGCGAGGACGACGAGCCGCGCTCGGGGTGGGAGTGGCGAGGGGTGGGAGCTCACGGGTTGGACCGAGGCGCAGGGGTGCGGCCTTCGAGCACGCGGATGAGCGCGCTGTTGTCGAGGGCACCGAGACCGGCGGCCTCGGCGGCTTCGAGAATCGCGCGATGGGCGGCGCTGAGCGGCATCGGCAGGCCGGCGGCGGAGCCGTGCGCGAGGATGAGGCGCACATCCTTGAGGTGCTGCGTGAGGCGGGCTTCGGGGGTGAAATCGCCGGCGAGCATCTTCGGGCCCTTGCCGTCCATGATCCGCGAGGCGGCCGGGCCGGCGCGCATGATGGCGAGCGCCTGCGCGGGATCGAGGCCCACGCCGCGAGCGAAGGCGAGGCCCTCGGCGAGCGCGGCGCGGTTGAGGCCGAGCACGAGATTGGTGGCGAGCTTCATGCGGGCGCCGCTGCCGGCGGGGCCGGTGTGAAACGTCTCGCCGCCGAACGTGGCCAAGATCTCGGCGCAGGCGGAGAACGCCGCGGGTGGACCGCCGACCATGATGACGGCGGTGCCGGCGCGGAGCTGCGCGCTGGAGCCCGAGATCGTGGCGTCGATGTAGGTGACGTCGCGCGCGGCGAGTTCGCGGGCGAGTTGCTCGCTGGTCGTCGGGTCGCCGGTCGTGGTGTCGAGCAGCATGAGCCCGGGGCGCAGGCTTGCGCGGGCGGCAGCGAGCAGGGCCGTGACCTCCGTGTGCGACGGCAGGCTCAGGAGCACGCGATCGCAGCGGCGGAAAATCTCCGCGGCATCCGCGGCGACGGTGCCGCCGCGGTGCCGGAAGTCGTCGCGCCGCGGGGCGTCGAGATCGTGCCCGAGCACGCCGAAGCCGGCGGCGAGCAGCCGCTCCGCGAGGGCGGAGCCGAGCAGGCCGATGCCGATGAGACCGAGGGGGGCGGGGACAGGCGGCGGGAGGGGCATGAGGCAACCTGGGGCACGCGGGATGAAGGCGATCGCGTGGCTCCGATGCACTTCCAATCCACTCGTTTCCCGACGGGAAAGAATGCGGTCGGCCGATGCCCGGCCCGCCCGAATGCAGACGATGGCCCTGCCTCGAGGCGGCGCCTACCGTGACGGCATGCGCTCGGGGGCGGCGGTGGCGGCGTCGGCGGGGAACGTGTAGGGCAGGCGGAAGACGTTTTCGCCGGTGGAGTCGGCGAAGTAGAGGCGGCTGGGGCTGGGGCGGTCGGGATTGCCGTCGGCCCAGAAGGTGAAGAACGGGTCGCGGGCGTTGCGCGGGCGGCGGGCGTAGGCGTGGTTGAACTCGGAGTCGCGCGTGACGGCGCGGGTGCGTTGCCACGTCTGGCCTTCGTCGGTGGAGGACCAGAGGACCATGTCGCCGCCGGTGCCCCACTGCTGCGGGCCGGTGGCGGTGGGCGCGACGATGCGCCATTCGCGGCCGAGGACGTGGAGGCTGCCCATGTCGTAGTTGTGGTCGGAGGTGGTGACGGTGTGGAAGAGCCACCGGCCGTTTTTCCAGTGGGCGACGGTCCACTCGCGGTCGCCGCCGGCGGGGCCCGGGCGGTAGTCGCGCGAGACGACGTAGAGCAGGATCGGGTGGCCGGCGGCGTCGAAATTCAGATCGCAGGTGTAGACGAGGCGGCCTTCGGCGGCGTAGTCGCGGACGAGGGCGGGGTTGCGGATATCGGCGAGCGGGAGGGAGAGCGGCTGGCCGGCGGCGGTGGTCCAGGTGGCGCCGAAATCGGTGGTCTGCGCGTAGTAGAGGTTGGTGCGTTTATCGACGTTGCCGCCGGGGTGGTAGTTGAAGAAGGAGGCGACTTTGCCGTCGCGGGCGCCGCTGGTCTGGTAATGGCCGCCCATGCCGGCGAGTTTCGTATCCGGGCTCCAGTTACGACCGTCGGGGCTGGTGGCGAAGTAGAGTTCGCGGCCTTTGGTGTATTTGGTGAAGAGGTGGAGGAAGCCCTTGCCGGCGACGTGCCAGGGTTGCGGATACGTGATCTCGCGTTCGCCGACGCGCTCGAAGGCCGAGTGGTCGTAGGGTTTCCGCGAGCGGTAGATGAAGCCGGGGCGCGAGCGGGCGCGGCCGGAGACGAAGACCCAGAGGTAGCCGTCGGGGTCGAGGTTGAGCGACGGGTTGTCGTGCGGGTCGTCGACGGGGCGTTTGTCGTGGACGATGACGGGGCGCGTGACGAGGCCGGTCCGGTGATCGTAGCTGCCGACGAGGCAGAGGAGGGCGCGTTCGCCGGCGGGGGAGCCGCCGTAGACGAAAAACGTCTGGTCGACGGCGGGCGCGTAGACGGCGAGGGGGTTGTGATTGGCGGTGTAGGTGCCGAGGCCGCCGGAGTATTTGTCGCCGTATTCGGAGACCTGGCCGAGGGTGAACCAGATGCCGCGGTAGCCTTCGGCGCGGGCGAGCGGAGGCGGCGGGGCCTTGGGCGCGGCGGATTTCTTCGGCTCGGCGGCGGCGAGCACGGGCGCGAGCAGGGGGAGTGCGGCGGCGGTGGTGAGGGCAGCGAGCGCGGCGCGGGCGGAGAGGCGGAGGCGAGGGCGGGACATGCGGCGGAGGGGAAGAGGGGGAAAGGTGCGGGCGTCAGCGGACGAGTTCGGGTTTGGCAGTGGGGCCGTCCATGTGCGCGGGCAGGCGGAAGACCTGGCCGGCGCGGGTGGCGAAGTAGAGGGAGGATGGCGTGGGCTCGTAGGCGGAGCCGTCGGCCCAGAGGGCGTAGAAGTCGGGGTGGGCGTCGACGGGTTTGCGGGCGTAGGTGTGGTTGTAGCGGGAGTCGCGGGTGAGGGCTTTGGCGGCGGTCCACGTTTGCCCGTCGTCGCGGCTGGTCCACATGACCATCTCGCCGCCGGTGCCGAAGGGTTGCGGGCCGGGGGCGGTGGGGGCGATGACGCGCCAGGTGCCGTCGGCTTCGATGTAGAGGGAGCCGTGATCGTAGTTGTGGTCCGAGGTGGTGAACAGCCGGTAGTCCCAGGCGCGGCCGTTCCAGCGTGCGGTGTGCCACTGGTAGGGACCGGATTGGGGGCCGGACTCGAAGCCGCGGGAGGTGAGGTAGAGGATCACGGGCTGGCCGTTGGCGGTGAAGGCGATGTCCTTCAGGTAAACGCTGAGATCCTCGGTGCGGTAATCGCGGACGAGGGCGGGGTTGGCGGCGTCGGTGAGCGGCAGGGTGAGCGGGCGGCCATCGACGGTGGTCCAGGTGGCGCCGGCGTCGCGGGTCTCGGCGTAGTAGAGGTTGGTGCGGTAATTGAGGCCGGTGCCGGAGCGGCCTTGGGCGGGATGGAGGTCAAACGCGGTGGCGACGCGGTCGGAGCCGGGCTGGCGTTGGGAGACCTGGTAGTCGCCCATCTCGAGGTGGGCGAGGAGGGTGGAGGCGGTCCAGGTGCGGCCGTCGGGGGAGGTTTTCCAGTTCAGGGTGCGCTGGCCGTTTTTGTAGAGCGTGTGGAGGAACAGGAAGCGGCGGGAGTGCGGCAGATACCACGGCTGCGTGTAGGAGAAGTTGGTCTTTTCGATCAGCTCCCAGGCGGAGATGTCGTAAGGGCGTTTGGAGCGGTGGAGGTAGGAGGGCCGGGAGGTGCCGTGGGCGGAGGAGAAGACGAAGAGGTGGCCGTCGGCATCGATTGCGAGGGTGGGGTTGTCGTGGGCATCCTCGGTGCGCTTCTGAAGGAGCCGGACGGGGCGGGGGACGGTGCCGGTGGCGTGGTCGTAGTAGGCGACGAGGTGCTGCAGCTCGTCGTTCCGTTCGGAGACGTTGCCGGCGGAGCCGCCGAAGACGAAGAAGGTCTTTTTCTGCGCGGCGACGTGGACCGCGATGGGGACGTGTTGCTGCGGATAGGTGGCGAAGCCGCCGCTGTATTTGTAGCGATACGCGTTCTTGAGCGGCTGGTTCATATACCAGATGCCGCGGTAGCCGTCGGCGACCTGCGGGGCGAGGTCGTCGGGCTGCTTGGGGGCGGGGGAGTTGGCGGCGAAGGTGGGCGCGAAGGCGGCGAGTGCGAGGGCAACGGCGACCAGCGGGGTGGGTGGGAGCGGGGTTTGCACGAGGGGAGACGCGAGGGTGGAAGCAGTCGGGCGGCGCTCAAGCGGCGGTGGAGGGCTCTTTCGTGCGGGGGCACGCACGAGCTGGCGGGCGCGGATCCGGAGTCGGGAGCCGGAGGCGCCGGTGCTCGTCGTGAGCGGTGCCGGGCGGGTGATGGGCGCGAATCGCGCGGCGCGGAATCTCCGTGCGAACCGACGGCGGATGCGCATCGTGCGCGGCATGATTTCCTGTCTTTTCCGCCGGATGATTCCGGCCGTGTCGGCCGGGCTGTTGCTTCTCGGGTCGTTGGCGCCCGCGGCGCATGCGCAGGCGGCGGAACCGCCGATGAACAGCGAACTGCAGGCGCTGGTGGAAAAGATCGGCGGCAAGCTGCGGAGCGGGGCGGCCTCGGCGGGGGCGTTGAAGGGCGAGTTGGAGGAGTTTGCCGCGCTGCGGAAGAAATTTCACGGCAAGGAGGCGGAGGGAGGGGCGGCGATCGCGATGATGGAAGCGGCGCTGTATGCGGAGGTGTTGCGTGACTATCCGAAGGCGGTGGAGCTGCTGCAGGCGCTGCAGCGCGATTACCCGAAATCGAAGGAAGCGGAAGCGGCGGCGCAGGCGATGCCCGGCATCGAGCGCGCGGCATCCGCCCAGCAGGCCAAGACGGGGGTCGTGGGCAAGCCGGCGCCGGCGCTCACCTTCACGTGGTCGACGCGCGAAGGGCTGAAGACGCTGGCGGACCTGAAGGGCAAGGTGGTGGTGATCGATTTCTGGGCGACGTGGTGCGGCCCGTGTCTGTCGTCGTTTCCGCAGGTGCGGGAACTCGCGGCGCATTACGACGGACTCGACGTGGTGGTGCTCGGGGTGACGAGCGTGCAGGGCTTCGTCGCGAATCTGCGGCCGGGGCGGATCGACACGAAGGGCGATCCCAAGCGGGAGATGGAGCTGATGCGCGAATTCATCACGGCGAAGAACATCACATGGCCGGTGGTGTTCAGCGAGCAGCCGGTTTTCAACGAGGAGTATGGCGTGAGCGGCATCCCGCACATGGCGATCGTGGCGCCCGACGGCACGGTGCGGCACAACGGGATGCATCCTGCGGCGCCGCATGCGGAGAAGGTCGAGAAGATCGACGCGCTGCTGAAGGAGTTCGGGAAAAAGACGAAGGCGTGAGCGGGAGGTGCGGTGGTCGCTGCCGCGTGGCGTTGCAGACAACGTGCCGCTGGCGGCCGAGGCCGACATGCCCCTCCCCTCCGAGCGCCGCGGCCTCGTTGCGGGGTGACGTGGTGCCCGGGGCGGGGCTCGAACCCGCACGCTCTTACGAGCAAGGGATTTTAAGTCCCTAGTGTCTACCATTTCACCACCCGGGCGGGGCAGGCGCTCAGAAAGACACGCCCGCACGGTGAGACGAGCCAACAGTTCGGCGGGCGCTGCGGGCGCGCGGGAGGCGGGTGGCGGGTGGTCGGTTCGGACTCCGATTTGGCGCCGTAAGTTGAGCCTTGCCGGCAAATTCCACGCTAACCACGGTCCGCGCGGTGAAAATCGGTTTCCTCGGCGGGAGTTTCGATCCCGTGCATTTCGGCCACCTGCTCGCGGCGCAGGACGCTTACGAACAGCACCAGTTGGATCGGTTGATCCTGGTGCCCGCGGCGCAAGCTCCGCTGAAGCCCAACGACGTGCAGTCGTCGGTGGAGGACCGGTTGGCGATGTTGCGGGCTGCCGTGGAGTGGGATCGCCGGTTTGAGATTTCGGACATCGAGCTCCGGCGCGGCGGCGTGAGCTACACCATTGATTCCGCCCGACACTTCCGCGCCCAGTTTCCCAACGACGAACTTTTCTGGGTGATTGGCGGCGACCAGCTGCCGAAGCTGCATCTTTGGAAAGACATCGGCGAACTCGTGAAGCTCGTGGACTTTATCTTCCTCGAGCGGCCGGGTTATCCGGTGAAGGCAAAACCCGATATTCCCGGCCTGCGGCTGCACCGCTGCGACGGGCACTTGCTGGCCATCAGCTCAACAGAGCTGCGTGAGCGCACCCGCCGGCACCTGTCCCTGGATTATTTCGTGCCGCACAAGGCCATCGTTTACATCAAGGAACATTCGCTGTATCTCGACCCCCGATGAACCAAACGGTGAATGACACTCTTGAATTGGTCCGACTCAGCTGCCGCGTGCTGGATGACAAGAAGGCGAGCGATGTGACCGTGCTGGATGTGTCGGAGCAGTCGTCGATCACCGATTATCTGGTGCTCGCGACCGCTACCTCCGAGCCGCACCTGCGCGCGTTGCGGATCGAGCTCGAGAAGACCTTCGATGCCGCCAACGTGAGGCTCGTCGGCGAGGAAACGGCGCAGGAAAGCGGCTGGCTGGTGCTCGATGCGTTCGATGTGATGGTCCACCTTTTTCTGAAGGCGCAGAGGGAGAATTATGCGTTGGAGCGGCTGTGGCGCGATGCCGTGCCGGTCGACGTCGCCGCGTTGCTGCAGCCGCCGGTGGCCGCGAAGCTGGCCAAGTCCAAACGCGCCCCCGCCAAGCCCAAAAAGGCTGCGGCCAAGTCAAAGGCGCCGAAAGCCAGCAAGGTTCCGCGTAAGCGTTCGAAGTGAGCGCCCGGGTCTTTTTCTAGGGTTAATGCCCTAAGTGAGTCACGCGTAGGTCTACGCAGTGTTTCCCCTAGAATTGGCATTGCGCCGCATTACGTAATGCCATTTGGTCTCACCACTGCTCGCTTTTGAGCGTATATCATAATCCATAAAACGTCAGCTCATACCATGAACCGCATCCACTCCAAGAAGGGCTTCACGCTCGTCGAAATCATGATCGTCGTCGTCATCATCGGCCTCCTGGCCGCGATGGCGATTCCGGCGTTCCAGAAGGTCCGCACTTCCTCGCAGGACAAGGCCGTGTTGAACAACGCCCGCCAGCTCGCCGCTGCGGCCGACCAATACTTCCTCGAAAACGGCGTCTCGAGCGTCACCCGTGGCAACCTCGTTGGCGCCGCGAACTACGTGAAGTCGCTGAACCTCGTCGCGAACGAGTCCTACCCGGGCGCGTTCACGCAGGGTGAGGCGATCACGATCACCGGCGTCGCCGGTGCGCGCACGATCACCTACGCGCCCTGAACGATTCGCAGGTTTTTTCCCCGAGCCGCCCAATTTTTGGGCGGCTTTTTTCTTTCCTGCGGATTGTGTGAGCGGACCGGATCGGGTGGCCCATCGGCCGGCAAGAGCCCACAGCCCGGTCCCTCCTGCGCTTCGAACTTATCCTGGGTATGTCCGAGAACTCCCCTGTCTCCCTCATCCGCGATCGTCGATTGCAGGCGCTGGTGGCGGCTGCGCTGCTGGCCTTCGTGCTGGGATTTGTTGCGATCCCCGACAAGGACGCGATCACGTTGGTGTCCAAGTGCGGCTATTGGCTGGTGCTGCTCGGATTCGTGGGCTGCGTGGTCAGCACTGTCGCGACGTTCAAGTCGGAGTTGGTCGGCTGGGAGTGGCGCAGGGTCGACTGGTTGTCGGTGGCTATCGTGGGCGTGGGGGGACTCGTGCTCCTCGTCCATGAGGAGTTCGGGTTCAAGATCGTGATGGATGAGATCATGCTCCTCGGCACGTCGATGAGCATGCACTTCGACAAGACCGTGCTCACGCCGATGCGCGGGAACGATGTGCAGGGCGCGTTCGTGATCCTCGACGGCATGATGGACAAGCGCCCGCTGTTTTTCCCGTTTTTGGTCTCGGTTGTGCACGACCTCAGCGGATACCGGCCGGAGAATGCCTTCGTGCTCAACGCGGGGCTCGTGTTCGTCTTCCTGGGGTTGGTGTTTGTCCTCGGCCGCAAGCTGGCGGGTCGCGCCGCGGGGTGGCTCGGCGTGGCGCTGTTCGCCGGCCTGCCGCTGCTCGGGCATAATGCGACCGGTGGCGGGTTCGAACTGCTCAATCTGACGATGCTCGCGGCCACGGTTCTTCTTGGGGAACGCTGGGCGGCACGGCGCGACGGAGCCTCGCTCACCGCCTTCTGTTACGCGGCGCTGCTGCTCGCCCAGGTCCGCTACGAATCGGTCGTGTATCTGCTGCCGGTCGCTGGGTTGGTGCTCTGGGGCTGGTGGCGTGAACGTCGGCCGGTGCTGACGTGGGCCGTGGTCGTCGCGCCGCTGCTGCTCGTGCATTCGCCGTTGCAGCACCGGATCTTCGACCTGCGCAGTTCGTCATGGGAACTGGCGAGCCAGCCCGGTTTCACCGAGCCGTTTTCGTGGCGCTACGTCCCCGACAACCTCGTGCACGCGGTGAACTACTTTTTCGGTGCCGCTTCCGAGCAGCCCAACTCGCTCGTGCTGTCGGCGCTCGGTTGGCTGGCCGTGCCGTTCTTCGTGCTGCTGTTGCTCAAGCGGCTGCGGGCGCAGGAGGAGTCGACACCGGCCTCGATCGTGACGGCGTGGTTTGCGCTCGGGTTCGCCCTGCATTTTGCGCTGCTGATGTGTTATTTCTGGGGCCGGTTCGACGACGTCGTGATCCGGCGGCTGAGCCTGCCCGCGCATCTCGGGCTGGTGCTCGCGTTGTTCGCCGTGCTGCCGCAATTCGCGAAACCCGCGGTGATGCGCGCGCTGCTGCTGGTGGCGCTTTTCGGAGCGATCACGCGGGGAGTGCCGTCGATGGCGGCGCACGCCTACAGCCAGGAGTATCTGCCGGGTCGGGAAATCGCGTGGCGGCGCGAGTTCATCAAGGAGCAGCGGCGCAGCGACTTTCTCGTGATCGACAACGACTCGCCGTTCTGGGTCTCGCATCGCATCTCGGCCACGCCGGTGGGCGGAGCGGTGCGGCGCCGCGATCTGGTGGTGTTTCACCTGAAAAACCGGACGTTCTCGGACGTGTTCGTTTTCCAGCGGCTCAACGTCGACCCCGACACCGGCGCGACCACGTATCGAACGGGCGATGACCTCGGGCCGGCGTTTGTCCTGGAGACGGTGCGGGAGGAGCGCCTGCAGGCGCTCACGATTTCGCGACTCTCGCGGGTGAAAGAAATCCGGGACGGAGCGGTGTCACTGACCGCGCCGGACGGCCGGACGCATGTGGTGCCGAAGGACCCGAAGGCGGTGGAAAAGGCGCGGCAGCAGTTCCTGGAAAATTTCATCAAGCAGCTGCCCTGATCTGCCGGCGTGAATCCCGGAACCACAAGCGAGACTCCACCGGCGGAACAAGATCGTGGGCCGCTCCGCGCCCGGTTGCCCGTCGTGACGCAGCCGGGCCGCGCCGCGCTGTTCGGGGCCGCGGCGATCGCGGCCTGCGCGCTCGGCTTCGTGGTGGTGTCGCCGAAGCAGGCGGAAAAGCTGATCGAGCAGGGCGGTTACTATTACATGCTCGTCCTGTTTGCCGCCTGGGTGTGGCTCGCGGCGGGGATCGCCCGGGAGCGGGCGGACGTGTGGCGGGGCTGGCTGCGGCGTCCGGGCTGGGCCGGGGTGGCGATCGTCGTCGGGACGGCGGTGGCGATCTGGATCGACGACTACAAACACAAGATCCTCTTCGACGAGTATGTGCTGCAGGGCACGGCGTTTCACATGCACGCCACGAAGGAGATCGGGACGACGATCCGTGCCTACGACATCCAGGGCACGTGGCTTTCGATCGATACGTTCCTCGATAAGCGGCCGTATTTTTTCACGTTTCTCCTGTCGCTGCTGCACGACCTCACCGGTTTCCGGATCGCGAATGCGTTTGTGGCGAACACCCTGCTGACCCCGGTCTGCCTGGGCGTGCTGTATTGGTTGGTGCGACAGCTGGCGGGGCGCGGACCGGGGATTCTCGCCGTGGCGTTGACGGCGTCGCTGCCGCTCTTCGGCCAGCAGGCGACGGGTGCCGGCATGGAGCTGCACAACCTGACGATGCTCCTTCTCGTGGCGGTGGCGGCGACGCTTTATCTGCGCGTGCCCGACGCGCGCCGGCTGAGCCTGCTCGTGGTATCAACGGTGCTCCTGGCGCAAAGCCGCTATGAGTCGGTGATCTTCGTCGGGCCGGTGGCCGTGGTGATCGTGCTCGGGTGGTGGAAAGCGCGCGTGGTGCTGCTGCCGTGGCTGGCGGTGGCGGCGCCGCTGCTGCTTGTCCCCTATGCGTGGCACAACCGGGTGGTGGCCGCGACGCCGCTGCTGTGGCAGCTCGGGAAAGACCATGCCTCGCGCTTCAGCGCGAGTTACCTGCCCGGGAATCTCGAGGGCGCGTGGTCGTTCTTCTTCAACTTTGGCGGCGGGCTGGCGAACTCGTGGTATCTCTCCGCGCTCGGAGTGCTGGCGGTGGCGGTGTTGCTGACGCTCGGCTGGCGGGCCGCGCGGCGGCGCGATTTCTCCGCGCTCGGCGAGCCGGCGGCCGTCGCGGTGCTCGCGGTGGCGGCGGGCATCGTCGCCAACGTGGTGCTGCTGCTGTTCTATTACTGGAGCCGTTTCGACGACGTGGTGGCCTCGCGCTTTGCCCTGCCGCTCTGCGTCGCGCTGGCGGTGGCGACCGCGGTGGCGATCGCCCGGGTGCCGCGGGTCTATCGCTGGCCGACGCTCCCGCTCGCGGGCGCGGGACTCGTGGTCTGGGCTCTCGGCTGGGGGCTGCCAATGGCGTCGCAGCGGCTGTTCACAGCGCAGAACATGGTGATGCAGGAGGTGGAGTGGGAGTATGAGGAGCTGAAGCGGCGCGACCCTTCGGTGCTGCTCATCACGAACAAATCGACGATCCCCTTCGTCCTCTGGCGGATTCCGGCGGTGATCAACGGGCAGGGGCGGCAACGCGGGCCGCAGATCGCGTTTCACCTGCGGCAGGGGACGTTTCGCGAGGTGATTGTCGTGCAGGCGTTGCGACCGACGTCGGCGGAGGGCGAGTTGGGCGTGGCGCCGGAGGACGCGATGCCGCCGGAGTGGAAACTCGAGACGATCGCCGAGAAGCGCTTCGGGGCGCGCTGGTCGCGCCTCAGCCGGTTGGTGGAGATCACCGCGAAGCCCTCTCCGGCTGCGCCGCCGGAATCGCGGGGCGCGGGCGACCAATGAGCACCGGTCAACCGTCGCCCGGGCCTGACGTGACGCCGATGCGCCCAGGGTCGGCGTGGCCGCTTTTGGCGGTCGGCTTCGTCGTCGTGCACGCGTGTTTCCTGATCTGGCCGCAGGCGTTGTTTTACGCGGGCTTGCGGGACTACGGCGTGCGGTTTCTCGACCTCTTCGCGATCCTCGCCTCCAGCGATGCACAGACGCGCGGCCTCGATGTGCACGCGCCGAACCCGCTCGATTACCTCCAGCGGTCCCACGTGTATTCCCACTGGTGGCTGCACCTCGGGAAACTCGGGCTCACGCGGGCGGACAACGGCTGGCTGGGCCTTGCGGTGGTCGTGGCGTTCGGGGTGGTGGTGCTCGCGACGCTGCGCCCGCGGTCGGCCGCGGAAGCGGCGTGGTATCTCGCGATCGGCTGTTCGCCGCCCGTGCTGCTCGCGGTCAACCGGGCGAACAACGACCTGATTGTTTTCGTGGTGCTCGCCGCGGTCGTGCCGTTCCTCGCGCGACCCGAGGCGGTGGCGCGGCTCGGCGCCGTGCTGGCCGTGGCGCTGGCAGCCGCGCTGAAATACTACCCGGCCGCGGCGGCGGCGACGGTGCTGGCGGGTGCGGGCCGCCGCGAACTGCCGCGGCGCGCACTGCTGATGGGATTTGCACTCGTCGCCGTCGGTCTCGGCGTCGCGCGCGACCTCCTGGCTTTTGGCGCGGTGGGGCCGAAACCGACGGGGCTGCTCACGTTCGGGGCGGCGAATTTACCCGGAGTTTTCGGCCTCGGGGTGCCGGTCGCGGTCGCCGTGGCGGCCGCGTGGCTCGGCATCGCGCTGCTGGCGGGATGGAGGTGGGCGGGTCGTCGGCCGGAGCACACGGCGTGGACGCAGCGGCCGGACGGGTGGCGCTTCGTGCTCGGGGCGATTCTGCTGACGGGATGTTTCCTCGCGGGGAAGAATTACGCGTATCGCTGGATCTTCGCGCTGTGGCTGGCGCCCCTGCTCTGGCGGGAATGGCATCCGGGCGAGGGCGAGGCGTCGGGGCGTGCGCTGGCGCGTTGCACGGGCGTGGCGTTGCTCGCGGTGCTCTGGCTGGGCGCCGCGCTGAGCCTCGGGGCGGCGTTGGCGGCGCGGAGCGTGCCGGTCGCGCAGGTGATGCCCTGGGTGCGGGTGGGCGAGATGGCGGAGCAGGCCGTCGTCTGGGTCGTGCTGGCCGGCGCGGCGGTGTATCTGGGGGGCTACGGTCGCGCGCTGCTGGCCGCGTGGCGCCGCCCGGAGCCGGTGGAGAGCCGGGCCTGAGCGGGCGATGGCGTATCCGGGCCGGCGCTACGGAGCGGCGTGGCGGGTCGTGACCGCACGCTCGATCAGGCGGCTGAGTTCCGAGGCGGAGCCGGCGGTCACGATGCGCACCTCCTCGGCCGTGAGCCGGTGGATCAGGATGGAGTAACCCGCATGGCCGTCGGCCGTGCGCACGCGCAGGTAGCTGCAGAGCCGGGCGAGCCGCAGCGCGTCGTAGCGCTGGATGAGTTCGAGCCACTTTTCGCGGGGCGTCTCGCGCTCGAGTTCCGCCCGCACTGCGGGATCGCGGCTGTAGCGGAAGATGGCTTCCTCGGCCCCGCGCAGCTCCTGATACTGCCGTTCCATGGCCGGTGTGAACGGTCCCGCCGGCGAGCTGTAGACCTGCTGCAGGATCGTGGCGCTGATGCAGTAGACCCCGGCGGTGTAGGGCGTGAGCACGATGTTGCGCAGCGTCCAGCCGACCGGCGCGGTCTGATTGGCGCGGATGCCGTAGTAGTCGGGATCGCCGGTGCCGAAATAGGAGAGAAACACCGTTTCCTCGGGCCGCGTGTGGCGGTCGAGCCAGCGTTTCAGCGCCGGCAGATCCTGGCCCCAGTCGAGCGAGCTGTCGACGAGGTGCCGCCAGCCGTTGGCCGGGCCGCCGCCGATCGGGTTGAAATAAGCGAGATGGTGCGGCGCGATCCGGATCGCCTCGGCCGCTTGCCAGGCCAGCAGTCCGGCGACACCCGCGGCGAGGACGCGTTGACGGGAGACGAGCCACGGGCCGAGTGCGCCGGCGGCGAGAAACAGGATCGGGTAGATGGGCAGGATGTGGCGGTGGCCGATGTTGAGCTGGCTTGCGATCGAGGACGCCCAGTAGATCCCGAAGAAGAGCAGAAAGGGCGTGGCGGGATAGAGCGCCGCCCAACGGTCCGGCGAGCGGACCAGCCGGCGGAGCAGCCACGCGCCGGCGGCGAGCGAGGCCAGCATGACCGGCAGGGTGGTCTTGAGCAGGAACGTCCAGAGGAAAAACGTGCGCCAGCCCGTGAGGCTGTAGTCGCCGTTGAGGAAGGCGGACCGCATCTTCACCGTGTAGAGCACGTAGTCGAAGCCGTAGAGAAACGCTTCCGGCAGCAGGCGCCACGCGGCGACCGCGCGGGCGAATTCGCCGGCCACGCCGGTCTCGCCGACGAATACCTCCCACGGACGGATGAAGTGTGCGGCGGGCGGCAGGCCGGGGGCAAACGCCGTGTAGCGGAAACCGTAGCAGGCCCAGATCACGAGGGCGACGACCGCGGCGTGCGCGAGCGCCGAGAGGACGGCGGCGAGCAGCTTTGCGGCACGTCCGGTCAGCACCCGGTGACCGATCTGCCACGGCGCAGGATGCAGGGCCCGCGCCACTGCGGTGCCGACCATCACGAAGACGAGCAGCGGCGCGGAAAACTTGGCCACGAAGGCGAGCCCGAGCGTGACGGCGGACAACCACCACGTGCGCCACCGGCTGTCGTGCAGGTGCCGCCACCACAGCCACGTGGCGGCGAAGAAGAAGAACGTCATGCACGCATCGCTCGTCGCCAGCGCCCCGTGCGCGAGGAAGTCGGGGCTGAAGACGAAGAGGATCAGGGAGACAAATGCGCCGGCTCCGCCGAAAAACCGCCACGAGAGGAGAAACAGCAGCGCCCCGGTCGCGACGCTGAAGAGTGCGATCATCGCCCGGCCCGACATCAGGAGCGGGAAGTGATCCTGGCCCAGATGGTGAAACACCTGCTGGCCGATGCTCCACGCGCTGCTCGCCTCCCAGGCGGGGTTGTTGTCGAGCGGCGCAAACCGGGCGCCGCCGAGCCACGCCGGCAGGGCGGCCCAACGCTGCGCCAGGATCCCGTTCTCCGGGTGCAGACGGTAATCGTGGTTCGTCCAGTAGCTGAGTCCGGCGGTCACGTGGACCAGCTCGTCGGAGGTGGTGCTGGCGCTGAACTTTCCGCCGACGGCCAGCGTGAAGTGGAGGAGCAGCAGGCAGGCGGCGGCGAGCCAGGCCCGGCGCCCCGGTGCCGGAAACGAGCCCACCCCGGGGGGCGTCGTGGCTTGGGTTGGGGCGGGCGCGGGCATCGGATTCAACTTGGACAAGCCGCACGCGCAAAACAACGCTGCGGCGCTGCGTCATGAATCCTGCTGAATATGCCAATCTCGAGGCCGTCGAGGCGGAGCATTGGTATTACGCGGGCAAGCGCGACGTGGTGCGGCATTGGCTCGGGCGGGTGCGGCTGCCCCGGCCGGCGGACCGGTTGCTCGACTGCGGGGCGGGCACGGGTTTCTTCGCGGCGGAGATGCAGGCGCGGTGCCGGGTATCCGTGCTCGATGCGCATCAGGTCTCGCTGCAGTTGTTGCGCCGGCGGTTTGCCCCGGAAGAGGTGCTCACGCTGGCCGGCGACCGGATCCCGCTGCCGGCCGCGTCGGTCGAGTATGTGACTGCCCTCGATGTTCTCGAGCACGTGGAGCGGGACGCCGCCGCGGTGGAGGAGTTTGCGCGGGTGTTGAAACCCGGCGGCCTTGCGGTGGTGACGGTGCCGGCGGGGCGCGCGTTATGGAGCGATTGGGATGAGGCGCTGCATCACTTCCGCCGTTACAGCCGGCGGGAGCTGCGGGCGTTGTTTCCCGAGTCGCACTGGGAGATCGTGCACAGCAACTACACCAACGTGCTGCTTTACCCGGTCGTCTGGCTCGTGCGGAAAGGGCGGCGCTGGCGGGAAGCGATGGGCGGCGCCGTCGGGAGTGCGCGCTGGGAAGATCGGGTGCCGCCGCGTTGGTTGAACGGTCTGCTGCGCCGCGTGTTCGTGACGATGGGTCGCATGGCGGTGCCGTTTCCCTTCGGCGTGAGTCTGGTGCTGGTGGCGCGGCGCCGCGGTTGAGGCTCGTCAGCGTTGCAGCCGGGCGAGCGCGACCTCGCGCCCGGCGGCGTCGTAGCAGAGAATGAGGCTGTCCTCCGCGGGTGCGATCTGGGCAAACCGGTCGAAGTGCACCTGGACGACCAGGCCGGCGTCGGCGGCAAACGGCCACGCGGCGGGGCGCGCGGGGCCGGCGGCGCGGCCCTGCGGATCGGCGGGTGTAACCTCGACGCGGGCGTTGCCGGCGTCGAAACGCAGGGCGTCGCGCCGCGGATGCGCGGGCGACTTGAGCTCGATGCGGGCGACCGTGGTGCCCGGCGGGAGCGGAAGCCGCAGGCGGAGGGCCGTGTTGGCGGTGCCAGCCTGCTCGCCGTAGACGAGCATCGTGCCGAGCAGCAGCGGATCGATCGTGCGGCCACGGCGGATACAGAACTCGAAATTGTCGAGCCGGAAGGCCGGCGTGAAATTGGCCGCGATGTAGTCGTGGAGGGGGCCGGCGGGCGCGAAGCTGCGCCTGGTGAGGTATTCGATGTGTTCGCGGTGGATGATCACGACGGCGCGCGGGTGGCGCTCGAGCGCGCCGATGATGGCGTGCTGGCGCTCGGGGCCGAGCAGCGAGAACCAGTGCGTGACGTTGGCGAGCGTGGGCGTGGGCAGGCCGGTCCAGAGGTTGAAGCTGAACATGCCGGGCTGGGAAAACAGCACGTCGCCGTGCGCGACGGCGTTGGTGGCGAGAGTGCGGAAGAGCGCGGTGGCGGGTTTGGGCAACCGGAGGAAGTCCGCGCCGGGCAGCGCGAGATCGCTGCCCTCGCGGTAGCGTTCGCCGCCGGCGCGGAAGTGCACGGTGAAGGCGAGGGCGGCGACCAGGGCGAGGGCGGCGGCGGCGCGCGGGGCGGCGCGCGTGCGCAGCGCGGCCGCGGTGGGCGGGTTGTCGCGCAGCCAGCGCAGGGCGCTCCACGTGCCGATGGCGGCGAGCGGCAGGGCGAGGAACGTGCCCCAGGCGATCTGACTGCCGGCGACGGGGAACGGGTGCAGGAATTGTCCGAGCCAGAGGAGCGCCAGCCACGGGAGGGTCCGCCGCGCCGCTTCGTTTTCGCCCGGCAGCCGCCACACGAAGAGCCACACGAAGGGGGCGCCGTAGCCGAACACCCAGCGGTCCGGACTGGCCGCGGGGAAACGGAGCACGGCCGCGGCGACTCCGGCGGCGGCGAGCAACCGCAGGGCGGCGACGAGCGCATGGACGTCGTGGCTGCCCCGGCGGGCGGCGCGCCGGGCGAGCAGCGCGGCGCCGAGCGAGGCTGACGCCAGCCCGAGCGTGCCGGTCGGCCAGGTGTAGCTGAGGTTGAAGGCGGCGGGATGCCGGAGCGGGCCGAGCAGGATGCCCTCGAGCAGCTCGGCCGGCGTGGTGCCGCGGGCGATGATGGCGCCGAGCACCGCGACGGCCACGACGCCGCCTCCCGCGCAGCACCGGCCCAGCGTGGGCCAGTTTACCCCGGGCAGCGGTGTGTCGTCCGCCACGAGGAGTGCGGCGAACGCGGCGAGTATGAAGACGGCCGCGAAGGTCTGCACCCAGGGCAGACCGAGCATCGGCCGCATGAGCGCGAGCGGGACGAGGACGATGCCGGCGGCGAGAACCACGGGCGCGCGGCGGGTGACGCGGGCGGACGCGTGGTGCAGGAGGATCCAGGCGAGGCCGGAGAAGACGACGAAGGCACCGACGTTGATCTTGGTCAGGGCGATGGCCGCCGCGGCGCCGCCCGTGATCCAGGCCCACGCGGCCGGGCGGCCCGCGGCGAGGGCGTGGCTGCCGAGCGCCGCCGCCCCCGTGACCAGCAGCGCGATGAGGCTGCCGGGATGCGACGGCTCGCTGACCATGATCCACAGGTAGGGAAACGTCGCCGCCAGTGTGGCGAGCGCGGCGGAGAGGCTGCGGGTGACGTGCCGCACCAGCAGCGCGCAGCCGCAGGCGACGGCGATCCACGCGGCGGTCGTGACCAGCCGGCCGGTGAGGTGGTTCACGGGCACGCCCAAGGCGTGGAGGGCGGACCAGCCGGCGAAGGGAAACGGGCCGTATTGCGAGTAAACGTCGCGGTAGAGGCCGCCGTGCGCGGCGAAGTTCTGCAGCGAGAGGAGCACGTAGCCCTCGTCGTCGTAGAACATGAAGGCGCTGAACATCAGCCGGCACGCGATGACGGCGAGCCCGGCGGCGGCGAGGGCGAGCAGGGCGGTGTGGAGAAGCCGGTGGCGGTCCGGCGTTG
>JACCEB010475646.1_pt1 | contig 25878 bp, 20 predicted proteins | sample 7454761 | NCBI WGS metagenome assembly JACCEB01 (sample SAMN15323454, study PRJNA562643) | freshwater metagenome | isolation source: river surface water | place: USA:Blue River Watershed | collected 2017-08-18
CGGGGTTGAAACTCTTCCTGCACACCAACCAGTCCGGCGTCGGCCGCGGCTTGTTTACCTTGGCCGACGCCGAGGCGTGCACGGCGCGGATGGTCGAGTTGCTCGACCTCGGGCCGGACCTGTTCGCGCGCGTCTGCACCGCGCCGGAGCACCCGAAGGAACCGGCCGTCTATCGCAAACCCTCGCCCCGCTTCGCGCAGGAGATCATGGCCGAGTTCGGTTATCAGCCGCAGGAGATTTGCTACATCGGCGACCGCGGCTCGGACCTGGAGACCGGCCATGCCGCGGGCACGCGCGCGGCCGGCGTGGCGACGGGGTTGGATGATCTCGCCGCCGAACTGCGCGAGGCGGGGCTCGGGCATTACCCCGTATTTCCGTCTTTCCGCGAGGCCGTGGACCACGTCTTGTCGTGGTCCGCATGAGCCCGATTCCCGCGCCCCAAGTCTTCGATCTCGCCGCCGCCGTCGCCTGGCGCGAGGCCGCGCGCGCCTCGGGCAAGCGGGTGGTCCTCACCAATGGCGTTTTCGACCTGCTCCATCGCGGGCACATCGAGTATCTGCACCAGTCCGCCGCGCTCGGCGACCTCTTGGTCGTGGCGGTCAACAGCGACGCCTCCGTTCGCGCCCTGAAGGGCCCGACCCGTCCGCTCAACGCCGAGGCCGACCGCGCCTACGCCCTCGCCAGCCTGCGTTGCGTCGCGGCGACCTTTGTTTTCGCCGGTCCGCGTCTCGCGCCCGAGATCCGCGCCCTGCGGCCCGATGTCTACACCAAGGCCGGCGACTACACGATCGAGACTCTCGACGCCTCCGAGCGCGAGGCCCTGCTCGCGGTCGGGGCGGACATCCGCATCATGCCCTTCGTCGCCGGCCACTCCACCACCGGCCTGATCGCCAAAGGCGCGAGCAGCCGCGGCTGAGTATTTCCAATCAGGAATATGGCCGCAAAAAGGCACAAAAATCTCGCACTGCCGTCGCGGCTTTCCCGCGCGCCTATAGGCGCCTGTAACGTCCCATGCGCTCGCTGAATTCCTGCTCCTTTTTGCGGCAATTTGCTCTGCAGTTGGTTCCTTCAGCGTTTACCCTTTTATCTCAATCGCCCACCGGCCCCCTCTGATTTCCGACCGCCATGATCCAAGCGACCGACACCATTCTCGTCACAGGCGCTGCCGGCATGATCGGCAGCGCCATCATCTGGGAGCTGAACCGCCGCGGTTGCGAAAACATCCTCGCGACCGACCGCCTCGGCACCGACGAGAAGTGGCGCAACCTGGTCTCGCTGCGCTATGCCGACTACATCGACGCCGACGCGCTCTGGGCGCGCCTCGACACGCCGCAGCTCCGTGCGGTGAAATGGGTTTTCCACCTCGGCGCCTGCTCGGCCACGACGGAGCGCGACGCGCGCTTCCTGATGGATAACAACTACGACTACACGCGACGCCTCGCGGAGTGGTCTCTGTCCGGCGGACGACGCTTCGTCTACGCCTCCTCCGCCGCCACCTACGGCGACGGCGCGCAGGGCATGCAGGACGGCCAGGACAAGCTCGACCTTTACCGTCCGCTCAACGCCTACGGCTACTCGAAGCACTTCTTCGACCAGCACGCGAAGCGCCAGGGCTGGTTCGAGCGCGGCCTCGTCGGTCTCAAGTATTTCAACATCTTCGGCCCGAACGAGGATCACAAAGCCGACATGCGCAGCGTCGTGCACAAGGCCACCGCGCAGATCCGGTCCACCGGCCGCGTCAGCCTCTTCAAGAGCGAGCACCCCGACTACCGCGACGGCGAACAGAAGCGCGATTTCTTCTATGTGAAGGATGCCGTGGCGGCCACGCTTCACCTCGCCGAGACGCCGTCCGCGGGCGGCCTCTACAACATCGGCTCCGGTCGCGCCTCGACGTGGATCGATCTCGTCACGCCGATCTTCGGGGCCCTCGGTCTTCCGGTGCAGATCGACTTCGTGCCGCTGCCCGACGCGCTGCGCGGCAAATACCAATACTACACCTGCGCCGACACCGCCCGGCTCGACTCGACCGGATGGAAAGGACCGCGCCACACGCTCGACGCCGCGGTGCGCGACTACGTTTCCCACTACCTCGTCCACGGTCGCCGTCTGGGTGAAACCGCGGGCATCTAGAACCGCTAAATTTCGCTAATCCCCGCTAAATCAGAACCCCCCGAGCCTCCGTTTTTAGCGCCCTTTGGCGCTGTTTAGCGGTTTCTCCCCATGAGCCAGTCCTTCCCCACCTTCGCCCAAAGCATCGATGAACTCCGCGCCGTGCTCCAGGCGACGCACGCGCTCGCGCCCGCGGTCGAGGCGGCCGGCGCCGCGATCCTGGCCAGCCTCAAGGCCGGCGGCACGCTCCTGACCTGCGGCAACGGCGGCAGCGCGGCCGACGCCCTCCACCTCGCCGAGGAGCTGGTGGGCCGCTACTCGCGCGAGCGCCGCGCCCTGCCGGCGATCTGCCTCAACGCCGACCCGACCGCGATCACCTGCATCTGCAACGACTACGGCTACGAGCACGTCTTTTCGCGCGGCGTCGAGGCCCTCGCGCGACGCGGCGACGTGCTGGTCGGCTTCAGCACGAGCGGCAACAGCGCCAACGTGCTCGCCGCCTTCGCGGCCGCGAAGAAGAAGGGCGTGATCACCGTGCTCCTCGCCGGCAAGGACGGGGGCAAGGCCCGCGGCGCCTGCGACCACGAGATCGTCGTGCCGAGCCACAACACCGCCCGTATCCAGGAAGTGCACACGCTGGTGCTGCACCAGTGGCTCGAGGGCATCGACGCCCACGATTGGAGCTGATCCGCCGGCGCCGCCCGCGATTTTTCCGCCTTCACCGCCCCGTTTCCGCGCGCATGACCACCGCCGAACTCCTCGCCGCCTTTCCTTCCCGCCGCATCCTCGTGATCGGCGATCTAATGCTCGACCACTACATCCTCGGCGACGTGCACCGCATCTCTCCCGAGGCGCCGGTGCCGGTCGTGCAGGCGACCGAGGAAAAACGCGTCGCGGGCGGCGCGGCCAACGTCGCGCACAACCTCGCCGCCGCCGGCGCGCGAGCCGCCGTATTCGGCACGCTCGGCGCAGACGAAACCGGCAAGGCGCTCGCCGCCATCCTCGAGCAGAACGGCGTCTCCGCCGGCCGTTGCCCACGCCGCGCCGGCACGCCGACCATCGTGAAGACGCGCGTCGTCGCGCGCCACCAGCAGCTCTGTCGCATCGACCATGAGGGCCCGCGCGGGCTCTACGATCCGCTGGCCGAGCCCGCGGGCGCGGCGGCCTTGGCCGCGGCCGTCGCGGAGGCGGACGCCGTCATCGTTTCCGACTACGCGAAGGGCGTGGTGACCCAGGCCCTGCTTGACCGCGTCCGCGAGCTGGCGGCGAAGTCGGGCGCCTTGCTCGCCATCGATCCCAAGCCCTCGCGCAAACTCGACCTGCGCGGCGCCAGCCTGATCACGCCCAACCGCCACGAGGCCCTTCAACTCGCTGGACTGCCCGAGCCGGCCTTGGGCGAGGCCTACCCGCTCGAGGAGATCTGCGCGCGCATCCACGCCGAATTCGCGCCCAAGGTGCTGGTGGTGACGCTCGGCGCGGACGGTATGGCGGTGTCGCGGGGCGGGAAGGTGGAACAGATTTTGCCGACCGAGGCGCGCGAGGTGTTCGACGTCTCGGGCGCGGGCGACACCGTGATCGCGTTTCTCACCGCGGCCCTGGCCTGCGGCGCGAGCCCGGTGGACGCCGCGCGCATCGCGAACCTCGCGGCGGGCGTCGTGGTCTCGAAGATGGGCACCGCGACCGTCAGCCCGGCGGAACTGCTTCGATAAGGGCGGTCCGCGCGGAGCGGATCCCGGGGGCGGGGTCCGGTGGATTCCGGGATTGAAAGGCACTTCACGTGGCGATGGCGTGAGGGTTTGCGGCCCCGCCGTGCCGCCCCTTTCGCAATGCGCCCGAAGAAAAAGCTCTCCATCCTCAAAAGGATAAAGAACAGCCGCCTGGGGATCGGGCTTTATTACGCGTTCATCGACCGCGCCTTCGGGCGCGAGCATCGCGCGGTGGTGGCCGGCAAGCTGGCCCACGTCGGGGCCGGCGCGACCGTGGACGCCCAGCGCTACCTGCTTCGGCGCAATGTGCACCGGCTGGAAAAGGGACTGATCATGCGGCCGATGCGACCGGTCTTCGCGCTCGATTACATCGGCGAGACCGTGACGGCCTACGAGCGCGTGGTGGCGGCGGATCGTTGCGACGCGGGGCGCGAGGGCGAGTTGCGCTGGTTCGACTCGGTGCTGACGCGTTATTTCGAAGTCGTGGCGCAGGCGCCGCAGGTGGCCTCGTTTCGGGACCGCTTTGTCCGCGCCCGTCAGGCCGGCGCGGATACCCGGACGGGCAGCATTCCGTATGCGGCGTCCGAGCGCCCCGGCTGCGCGGTGAGCTACGAGGAGTTTCTCCTTCTGTGCCGGCGACGCCGCTCGGTGCGCTGGTTTCTGGATCGTCCGGTGCCGCGCGAGGCGATCGAGCGTGCGGTGGACGCGGCGCGGCAGGCGCCGAGCGCGTGCAACCGGCAGCCCTTCCAGTTTGTCGTGGCGGAGGGGAAGGCGCGCGCGGCGGAGATCGGGGCCATCCCGATGGGCACGCAGGGCTTCGCCGAAGGCTTCCCGGCCATCGTCGTGATGGTGGGCGATCTCTCCGCTTATTTCGACGAGCGGGACCGCCACCTCATCTACATCGACGCCTCGCTCGCCGCGATGCAGTTCATGCTCGCCTGCGAGACCCTCGGCCTGGCCACCTGTCCGATCAACTGGCCCGACATCGAGGAGCGCGAGGTGAAGATGGACGCCGCGCTCGGGCTCAAACCCCACGAGCGGCCGGTGATGTTGATCGCGTTGGGTTACCCCGATCCCACCGGCGGCGTGCCTTTCTCCGAGAAGCGGTCGGTCGGGCATCTCGTGCGCTACCTATGAAGAACATCGAAGTCCAAGGCATCTGGTTCCCGAACAAGGGGGCGGAGCTCATGCTCGCCGCGATCTGCCAATGGCGTCGCGAGAAGTATCCGGAGGCGCGCATCGTGCTGCCCAGCTATCTGCCCTACGCCGAGCGCGCGCGTTTCGGGGCCTGGCAAAAGTATTGGCGGCTCCACCCGAAAAAGTTCCAGCGCGGCGTCTACACCGAGTTCATCCCGGGCAAGGTGCTCGAACCCTGCGGCATCGTCCGCGACAGCGAGATCGACGCCCTGCTCGACTCGTCGGGCTACGCCTACGGCGACAGCTGGGGCGCGTCCAACGTGCGCCAATACCTCTCGCGGTATATGCCCGCCTGGCGGAAGCGCGGCCGCAAAATGATCCTGCTGCCCCAGGCCTTCGGCCCCTTCGAGTCGGAGGAGATCCGCCGCGAGATGCGGGTCGTGCTGGAGAACGCCGATCTGGTCTGCGCCCGCGACGAAGTCTCGCGCGACTATCTCGCGCGCACCGGCGGCCCGATGGAGCGCGTGGTGGTGCATCCCGATTTCACGCCCTTGGTGAAGGGCGTCCGCATGGCCGAGCACGCCCCGCTGGCGGGCAAGGCCTGCCTGATCCCGAACGCGAAGATGCTGGAGCGGGGCGGGGTGAAGGGCGACGACTATGTGCGTTTCTTCGCCGGGCTTTGCCGCCGTTTCGAGTCCGAGGGCGGCGCCTTCCTGCTGCTGCACGAGGGAGCGCCGGACCGGAAGATCTGCGAGGCGGTGCGCGAGGCCGCGGGCGGCCGGGTGGAGCTGGTGGCGCCGGAGGATCCGCTCGTCATCAAGGGCATCATCGGCACGGCGCGGCTGGTCGTGACCTCCCGCTTCCACGGCCTGGCGAGCGCCTTGTCCCAAGGCGTGCCGGCGGTGGCGACGAGCTGGTCGCACAAATACCGCGCGCTGGCGGCGGACTACACCCGCCGGCCGATCGTGATCGAGAAGTGCGACGACGTCGCGACCGAACACGTGGCCGAGCTGCTGCGCGCCGACGAGCTTCCCGCGATGCGCGCGGAGCTGGCCGTCTCCGCCGAGACGCAAAAGGCGCTCACGCGCAAAATGTGGGCGCAGATCGGGGAGATTCTCGACCGTCGCTAGGGAGTGCACTCCCTAGACCAATCCCACGCCCACCCCCGTTTACCGCCGAGATGTCATCGTCCCCGCTCCCCACGCCCGCCGTCCTTCTCCTCGCGTTCAACCGTCCCGATCTGCTCGAGCGGGTGTTCGAGTCGGTGCGGCGGGCGCGCCCGGCCCGGCTTTTCATCGCGGTGGACGGGCCCCGCCCGGGGCGCGAGGCCGAGGCGCGGGCCTGCGCCGAGTGTCGCGCCTTCGCGGAGAAGGTCGACTGGCCCTGCGAGGTGAAGACGCTCTTCCGCACCGAGAATCTCGGCTGCAAATTCGCGATCAGCGGCGGCATCACCTGGTTCTTCGAGCACGTCGAGGAAGGCATCATCCTCGAGGAGGACTGCATGCCGGGGGCGGCGTTTTTCCCCTACTGCGCGGCGATGCTGGAGCGCTACCGGAACGAGCCGCGCGTGGGGCTGGTTTCGGGCGACAATTTCTTGCCCCCGGAGCGCTGGCGCGAGAGCGGGCACGGCTTCACCCGCTACGCCTTCATCTGGGGCTGGGCCACATGGAAGCGCGCGTGGGCGAAGATGGATCGCGACCTGCTCGACTGGCCGCGCCTGCGCCAGCCGGGCTGGCTGGAGAACCTGCACGGCTCGGTCGAGGAGGCGCGTTACTGGCGGCGGATTTTCGACCTTTGCTACGCCGGCCGGCGTTACGATTCCTGGGCCTTCCCGTGGATGTTCAGCAACTGGAAGGAGGACATGCTCTGCGTGTATCCCGCGTCCAATCTGGTCACGAACATCGGCTTTGATGAACGAGGGACGCACACGACCCAGGTGGGTGATTCCAACGACGGCGTGCCCGCGGCCGAGCGTCACGATCCTTTCCCCGCGCCGGCGCGGATCGCGGTGACCCGGGCCGACGACCGGCTTCTCGGGCAACGTTACTACAAGCTGCGTCACCGTCCGCTGCGACGCTGGTTCCGCGGGCTGACGCGTCGCGTCGGTCAGACCCTGCTTTTGGCGCTCGGCGGGCGCCGTCGCCGTTTGCGCGTCGAGCTGGAACGTCTGCGCGAGGACCATGCGGGCCGCGCCGGCGAGGCGAAGCTGGCGGGGCGCTCGTGGCACTTCGGCGAAGGCGTGCTTTTCGCGGATTGGTTCCAGCGCATCTGGGTGGAGGGGCGTTATGATTTTCCCTCGAAGGAGGCCGCGCCTCTCATCGTCGACTGCGGGGCCGGGACCGGGCTCGCCGTGGCGCAATGGCGGCGGCATCATCCGGACGCGCGGGTGGTGGCGGTGGAGCCCGATCCGGCGCAGGCGGAGCTCTTGCGCAAGAACCTCGGCGCGGACGCGGGCGCCGTGGAGTTGGTGACGCGTGCGTTGTGGCCCGTGCCCGGAAAAGTGCGTTTCGTGTCGGTGGCCGACGGCCGGGGACGGGTTATTTACGCCGCGCCGCGCCACACCGCGCGTCACTTGATCGAGGTGGAGACGATCTCCTTGGCCGAGTTGCTCAAGGATCGCGACGTGGCCCTGCTCAAGATCTCGGCCTCGGGGGCCGAGGATGTGTTGCTCGGAACGCCCGGGATGCTGGACCGCGTTTCCCGCGTGTTCGTCGATTACCATCTTTCCGGACGGGCCGGGGCGCGTTTCGACGAGGTGCTGGCCCGGCTGCGCGCGGATGGGTTCCGTTTGCACGTGCAGGCGGAGCGGGTTTCCGCGCGGCCTTTCCACGAGCGCGGCGACGACGAAGGCACCTGGCAGAGCGCCCAGATCTACGCGTTCCGCGGCTGAGCTCGGCTGAGTCCGGCGCGGTTCCTCGGCGGCCTTTCGGCCGTCGACTCGGACGGCGCGGTGCGCGTCAGCGCGCGTGGAAGTAGGTGCGGACGAAGGCGGCCAGGCGTTGCGACAAGGGCGCGGGGGCGCGGCGGATGGCGCGCCGATAGCGGCGGAGGGCCTCGGGGCTGCGGCGCTCCGAAGGCGTGGCGTCGAACTCGCGCACGAGCAGTTCGAAGTGTTTCGCGGGCTCGATGCCGGCGTCGCGGCGGAAGCGGTCGAAGAGTCCGGCGAGGCGCGCGCGATAGGCGGCTTCCTTCGCGGCGTGGTCGCCGTGGGCGTAGGAATTGCCGCCGTGGATGCGGTAGCGGACGGTGGGCCGGGGTTCGTGAAGGAAAAGCGCGCCGCCGAAGGCCGCCCCGAAAAGGAGGACGTCGTCCGCGCGGATGCGCCAGTCGGCCTCGAGGTCGGCTACCTGCCGGGAGAGGGCGTCGGCGCGGTCTTTGCGGAGGATGATCGTCGAGGTGATGGTGCCGATGCGCACGCCCGTCGCGGAGACGAGCGCGGGGAAGGGGCCGCCGATCCCCGCGGGCCATTTGCCGCGAAACACGGCGGGACCGGAGGTCTCGAGGTGTCCGGAGTAGTAGACGCCGGCCTCGGGCGAGGCGGAGAGGGCGCGGGCGGCGGTGGCGAGGTGGTCGGGCTCCCAGGTGTCGTCGGCGTCGAGGAAGGCGCAGCAGTCGCCGGTGGCCAGGCCGATGCCGGCGCGCATCGCGGAGAGCTGACCGCCGTTGGGCTGGGCGTGGATGCGGAGGCCGGGAGTCGTGGCGCGGAGCGATTCGAGGACGGCGAGGGAGTCGTCCTGGGAGCCGTCGTCGACCACGATGATCTCGTGAGGGGCGTGGGTCTGTGCGGCGACGCTGGCGAGGGTATCGGGGAGGAAGCGGGCGTAGTTGTAGTTGTTGATCAATACGCTGAACTTCATCGGCTGCTCCAGAGGTGGCGGTTTTGGCGGCGGCCCTTGTCGAACAGGTCGAGCAGGGCGAGCAAGGGATTGCGGAGTCGGGTTGCGCGGCGGCCTCGGAGGACCGTCCCGGGGCGGGGCGCGGCGGCCTCGACGTGGCGCTCCTCGATGAGGCGGGCGAGCTGGGGGAAGGTGGCGTAATCGTGCAACACGCGTCGGCGGGCCTCGATGATCGCGGGCAGGCGTCGCTCGTATTCGTCGGAGCGGAGGACGCGCTCGATCTCGGCGCGGGCGCTGGCGTGGTCGCGGATGTCGATCCAGATGTAGCTTTCGCGCGGGAAATACGCGTCGAGATTGGTGCAGCCGAAATAGAGGGGCAGGCAGTGGCCGAGATAGGCGTCGGCGAGCTTCTCCGTCCAGTGGTGGTCGCAGGAGTGGTTTTCGATCGCGAGGTGGTATTTGTAGGCGTCGAGGGCGTCGGCCTTGTCGTTGAGCGGGCCCATGCCGTAGCCGAAGACGTCGAGCTCCGGGACCTCGGATTTGAGGCGTTGGGTAAACGCGAGCCGGATCGAGTGGAGGGTGTGTGTCATCGCCTTGGTCGAGCACACGGTGGAGAGCGGCTTGGTTTTTTCCGGCGGCTGCGCGGCGGCGAGGGAGTCGAAGGCGCCGCGATCGCGGGTGCCGCCGTAATACCAGAAGAGCCCCGCCTGACGCCGGATCACGCCGGGGTGGGAAAGGGCCCAGGGCTCCTGGCTGGTGAGCACATGGCCGAATTGGCGGAGGAAGGAGCGGCCGTAGACGCTGATCGACGATGGCTCGCCGGTGAGGAGCAGCGTGTTTTGGGGTGGGCAGGCGAGGGGTTCGCGGGGGGCGTCGCGGGACAGGTCGTCGTAGACGACGAGCCAGTCGTAATCCCGGGCCGCGGCGTCGAAGATGAACTCGCAACGCCCGAAGCGGGGCACGCGGCCGGGAAAGCGGCGCAGGAAGTCCCGCCCGATGTTCCGGTCGGGAAGCTTGATGCGGGAGAGGAACTTGACGCGGATGCGGTCGGACACGGGGCGAGGGGCAAAAGAGGGCGGCGTCAGCCGAGCCAGTCGGCGAGAAGGCGCGCGGCGCGGTGGGCGAAGGTGTGCTCGCGCAGGACGCGGGCGCGGCCGGCGGCGGCGATGGAGGCGGCGCGGTCGGGATCGGCGAGGAGGCGGTCGATCTGCGCCTTCAGGTCGGGGAGATCACGGTAGGCGACGATCTCCTCTCCGGGCACGAAGGCGGAGGCGAGGTCGGGCACGAGCGGATAGGTGCCGAGGGCGCCGGCGGCGGGCGCCTCGTAGGCGCGGAGGTTGAGGCCGTGGACGGTGTTGGGGGACTGGAGGAGGTTGAGGACCGCGAAGTGCGCGGAGTAGAGGCGGGCAAGACGTTCGGAGTCGAGGTGGCGGCGGCGCCAGAGCCGCCAGCCGGCGTCGGCGAGCGGGCCGTAGGCTTCGACGCGACCGCCGGTGGCGCGATAGTCGGCGAGCAGTCGTTTGCGGCCGACGGAGTTTTTGCCCGCGAAGACGAGCGCGGGGTGGCGGCGCGCGAAGGGGACTTCGATCGCGGGGTAGCGGGCGGGGTCGACCGCGAGGGGCAGGTGGACGAGGCGGGTTTTGTGGCCGGCGTGGGTTTGCGCCAGCAGCGGCCGGGTCGCGGAGTCGAAGTGGCAGACGCCGTCAAAGCCGGGGACGAGCGTGGTGGGCCAGGCGGAAAGGTGGTCGCAAATCCAGCCGACAAAAGGGGCGCGGGGCGCGGCGGCCCGCCAGGCTTCGAGCGCGGCCGCGGGAAGTCCCGGCTGTTTTAGCAGGATGACAAGGTCGGGGCGAAAGGCGCGAAGGTCCGTGGCGACGCGCGCGACGATGGCGGGGTTTTCGAGGGCGGGGAGGCCGGTGCGCCATTTGGCGCGAAAATCATCCCACGTGCTCGGACGCAGCTGGATGGCGCTCACCTCGGCGCCGCGCGCGCGGAAGCCGTTCTCGAGGTCGCGGTGCCAGGACAGCACGCTTCCCTGTTTTTCGAGAATGGCGACGCGGGGGGCTGCGGGCATGTGGCGGTGCGGATGGAGGGGGTTCAGGCTTTCGCGCCTCCGAGCATCTGGCGGTCGTAGAGTTCGCGGTAGACGGGGCTGGCGGCGTATAACCGCTCGTGCGGACCGTCGGCGACGACGCGACCGTGGTCGAACACGAGGATGCGCGTGGCGTGGCGGATCGAGCTGAAGCGGTGCGCGATCATGAAGGTGAGGCGGCCCTTCACGAGCTCGCGCAGGGCCTCCTGGATCGCGGCCTCGCTCTCGGAGTCGAGGGCGGAGGTGGCCTCGTCGAGGATGAGGATCGGGGCGTCCTTGAGGAAGGCGCGGGCGATGGCGATGCGCTGGCGCTGGCCGCCGGAGAGCGTGTTGCCGCGTTCGCCGACGAGCGTGGCGTAGCCCTGGGGCTGGGCCGCGATGAATTCGTGCACGTGGGCGCGGCGGGCGGCTTGCTCGACCTCGGCGTCGGTCGCGGAGAGGCGGCCCATGCGGATGTTCTCCGCGAAGGAGGCGTTGAAGAGCAGCGGCTGCTGGGGAACGACGGCGATCTGTTCGCGAAGCTCGAATTTGGAGAACTCGCGGAGATCGACGCCGCCCAGCGTGACGCGCCCGGCGTCCGGGTCGTAAAATCGTGGGATGAGCGTGACGAAGGTGGATTTGCCGGCGCCGCTCGCTCCGACGAGGGCGATGGTTTCGCCGGCGCGCGCGGTGACGGTGACGTCGTCCAAGGCGGCGGTTTTTTCCGAGCCCGCGGGTTCGCCCGCGCGAGGTCCGTAGGCGAAGCGCACGTTCTCGAATCGCAGTTCGGACGGGCCGGCGGGCACGGGTTTCGGCGAGACGGGCTCGGGCACGGTGTCGGCGGCGTCGAGGATGTATTCGAGGCGTTCGAGGGCGGTTTCGCCGGTCTTGATCAACGCGTGCAGGCTACTGAGACGTTTGACCGGGCCGTAGGAAAAAAAGAGCGCGGTGGCGAGGGACATGAAGGTCTCCATCGTCATCCCGTTTTTTGTGCCGAGGTAGAGCGCGGCGACGAAGCCGAGCACGGAGATGACCTCGATCGAGGGCGTGACGGCCGCCTGGTATTTCACCGTCTTCATCGAGAGCCGGAAGATCTCGCGGATGCTTGCCGTGAAGCGGTCGCGCTGGCGTTGCTGAAGGTTGTAAGCCTGGATCTCGAGCGGCGACTGCAGCGTCTCGATGCTTTGGGAGCTGAGCTCGCCGCCTCGTTCCGCGAGTTGACGGGATCGTTTCACCAGCTTGCGCGCCGCCATCCGGATGGGCACCACGCAGAGCGGGACGCTGATCATGGTGATCAAGGCGAAGAAGGCGCTGCGGTTGTTGAGGGACAGGTGGACGAGATAGGCGAGGGCGGAGATCAGCGTGAGCGGCTGGGTGATCAGGTCGCTGCTGATGTTGATGAGGACCGCGCGGATTTTCTCGGTGTCCGCCATCAAGCGGGCGTTGAGGTCGCCGGCCTTGTTTCGGTGGAAAAAGCCGAGCGGCAGCGAGAGAAGCCGATCGTAGGCTTCGAGCCGGATTCCTTCCAGGACGATGAAGCCGGCTTGGTTGATCCAGTAGCGGTTCAGCAGGCTCGCGATGCCCCGGACCACAAAGACCAAGGGCAAGCCCACGCAGGCGACGATCATCAGGCTGGAGACGAAATCCTCGCCGAAGAACCGGCGGGAGAATTCGACCACGTGCGGGTTGATCTTGTCCTGCTGGTTGAAGAAAATCGGCAGCAGGTAGTTCATCACCGCCGGCAAGCCGGCGCCTGTGCTCAGGCCGAAAACCACGCCCGCGAGCACGCCGCCGATGATATGCCAGCGAGCCGGCCGCAAGTGGCGGAAGTGCCGGCGATAGCGTCGAAGGCCGGTGGCGGGAGAATCGGAGGGGGCGACGGTTTGGCTCACGAGCGAAAGGCGGGGGGCGGTCATGGTGTGTCAGCTCCGACACATGGGAAGGCTTTTATCGGTCGGGTGGTTCGGGGCGGCGCCCGCCCGGGCGGCGGGTCTTCCTCCGCCTCGGGAAACGGCTTGCGTGCGGGAAAGTGGCCATGAAGCTGGCACGACCTGTGCCTCCCGTGCAGGTCCATCCCGCCTTCCAGCCCACCCTACGCCCGCCGTCATTCGCGACGCCCGCTTTCACCGCATGGACGAGACGCCCTCCCCGCAAACGCCCGATCATGGGCTCAACAAGCTAGACCTCTCCCAGTTGCAGGGGTTCAGCTTCGGCACTTCCTGGTCCCAGGACAAATCCTCGCCCGGAGCCGGAGGCGGCGCCCGTCCCGACCGTCGCGACGATCGTCCGCGTCGTGATGGCGACGCCACGCCCCGTCGTGATCGCCGCGATTTCCGGCGCCCCGCCTCCGCGCCCGCCGCGGGCGGCGAGGCCGACGCCGGCGCCGCTCCACGTCCCGAGCAGTCGCGCGGCCCCGAACGCCGCGACGACCGCGGCGGCCCGCGCGGCGATCGTCCGCGTTTCGAGGGCGCGCGTCGTGACGATCCCCGCGGTCCGCGCCGCGAGGGTGGTTTCCAGGGCGGCGAGCGTCGCGACTTCCGCGGCCCGCCCCGCGAGCCCGCCGGTCCCTACGTCAGCCCTTTCTTCAGCGTCACCTTTTATCCCGAGGACAACAGCTTCAAGGTCCTCTCCGACGCGATCCGCAAGTCCTGCCGCACGTTCGAGCTGTTCTACATCGCGAAGTCGGTCGTGGAGAAAAACGACCGCTTTGTCGCGGTGGTGCAGCGCATCACCCCCGGCTCCAAGCCCGCGGCTCCCGCCGCGGAAGGCGCATCCGAGGCCCCCGTCACGCCTTCGGTGAAGCCCGCTCCCTTCTACATCTCGGTGCCGGACGGTCTTCCCTTCGAGACCGAGGACGCGGCCATCTCGCACGTGCTGGAGAAACATCTCGGGCTGTTCTTCGACACCGCCGAGGTCGAGGTCGAGGCGCCGAAGGGCAATTTCCAGGTCGTCAACCGCTGCACGATCACCGGAACGCTTCTCGCCCCGCCGAATTATCACCGCTACAACCAGATCGTGGCGCAGCACCATGCGGCGAACATCCGCATGCCGCTGGAGGCCTATAAGGCGAAGATCGAGACCGTGCGCGATCCCGAGGTCGTCGCCCAGTGGCTCGAGAAGATGAAGAAGGCCACCCGCTATACGTGGAAGCCCGCGCCCGCCAAAGGCTCGGCCGCCAAGGCCGCCGCCGCAGCCGAGGCGGCGTCCGCCGTCGCTCCGATCGAGGGTGAAGAAGCCGCCGCGGCGCCCGCCGCCGAGCAGGCCCCGGTCGAGGCCGCGCCCGCCGGTCCTTCCTTCGATTCCATCGAGGAGGCTCGCCACCACCTGTTGACGACCGCGCGCGAGCGCGTCGTGCGCATCGTCGAGCAGCTCCGTTTCCCGGGCCGCATCCTCGAGAACATCCCGGCGACGAGCGAGATTCGCCGCGCGGTCGAGGGCGCCCTCGCCGCCCAGCGTCGTTTCCCGTTGGATACGGCCAACGCCCTACGCGGCCGTCTGCGTCGCGAGCATTTCACGATCTTCAAGAAAGGCTCCAAGGGCATCAGCTATGTCTGCGCGGTGAAGCGCCGTTTCCGCGTGCCGGGCCAGGTGTTCTCCGAGTCGCTCAGCGCGCTCATCGCCTTCATCGAGGGCAACCCGATGGTGAAGGAGAGCGAGCTCGCCCAGCGCCTGCTCAATCTCGCCCCGCGTCCCGCGCCCGTCGAGGGTCAGGCTCCCGAGCCGATCCCCGCCGAAGAGCAGGAGAAGCTGACCCGTCTGAAGGGGGATCTGCGTTATCTGGTGAAGGAGGGCTACGTCACCGAGTTCGTCGACGGCTCGCTCTTCTGCCCGCCGCCGATGGTCGAGGCGCGCAAGCGCGAGATCGAAGCGTCGGACGTGGATCCGGAAAACTTCCCCGAGGCGCCCAAGCCCGCCGCCGCCTCCGAGCCCGCCGCCGAAGCCGCGCCGGCTTCCGACGCGGCCTCCGAGCCGCCGTCCGCCAGCTAAGCTCAAGCTTGGCCCGCAATCATCGCAGCCCCGGCCGGCAGGCCGGGGCTTTTTTGCGGAGGTGAAGCGCGCTCGGGTGCGGGCGAGGAGCCCGACGACCGGCGTTCGACCGGCGTTGGCCCGACTTTTCCTGCCGGGCGAGATTCATGGACAAGGGCGAGGCTTCCTTGGCGCGGTTCGGGTGGATCGACGCAGACCGCGGCGTTTGTCTTTTCCCGGGTCGGGCCGATGGTCGGGCAGTCGGTTAACGCCTGTGCCGCAGGCGGCTGGGAAAAGAAAAACCCCGGCGTGGCGGCCGGGGTTTTAAGTGGTGGTGCGAGCTGGAGTCGAACCAGCGAACTGCGAGGCAGAATTGATTTACAGTCAACGTCCTTTGGCCACTTGGATATCGCACCAAAAACGGGGACGCGGAACTTCGCGACCGAGCGCGGGGAGTTCAAGGAGTTTTTATCGGGATTTTTCGTCGCCTTTCCGCGGCCGGGTCGGGATGGCTCACAGCAAACCGCCGCGGCGGAAACTGTAGTAGCCGATTCCCAGCGGATCGAGCGCCGCATCACCGAGGATCACATGGTCGTGGAGGCGCAGGTCGACGATGTCGGAGGCACCGCGCAGCTGGCGGGTGACGGTGACGTCGGCGGAGCTGGGTTGCGGGTCTCCGCTGGGGTGGTTGTGGGCGAGGATGATGGCGCTGGCCCCTTCGCGAACGGCCTCGCGCAGCACCTCCGCGGGGCGCACGAGCGTCTGCCGGCTGGTGCCGGAGGTGAGCTCGGTGCAGCGGAGCACGCGGTTGCGGGTGTTGAGCGACACGACCCAGCACTTTTCCACCTCAAGGCCGAGCGCGCGCGGGCGAAGGTAGGCGTAGATGTCGTCGGGCGAGTGAAGTTCGGGCGGGAGTTGCCGTTCCGCTCCGAGGACCCGGCGGGCCACCTCCATCACGGTGCAGAGCTGGAGGGCTTTGACGCGTCCGATGCCTTTCAAGCGGCGGAAATCGGCTTGGCGCCAGCGGGTGAGGGCATGGAGCGAGCCGGCTTCGGCGAGGAGCCGCGAGGCGAGGCTCATCACATCGTGTCCGCGTGTGCCGCTGCGCAAGAGCAGGGCGAGGAGCTCGGCGTCCGCGAGCGTGCCGACCCCGTGGGCGAGCGCGCGTTCCTGCGGGCGTTCGCCCTCCGCAAGCGAGCGAAGGCGATTGGGCGGGGCGGGGGCGAGGCTCGGCGGAGGATTTTCGCTCATGCAGGGCTTTTGCGACGAGCAAAAGCGCGAAGAGCGAAAGAACGAAAACAAAAAACGCCGCCCGGAGGCGGCGTTTTTCGGCGAATCAATTGTGGGCGACTCCGGACTCCTGGTAGACGCCGAGGTGGCGGTAGCGCTCGTAGCGCGCGTCGAGCAGCTTGGTCGAGCTGAGGGCGCGGAGGTCGTTGAGATGTTTCTGGATGGAATATTTCAGGGTCGCGGAGGCCTGCGCGGGGTCGTTGTGCGCGCCACCGAAGGGCTCGGGGATGACCTCGTCGACGACGCCGAGTTTTTCCAGCACGTCGGCGTTGAGCTTGAGGGCTTCGGCGGCCTTGGGGGCGGCGGACGGATCCTTCCAGAGGATGGCGGCGCAGCCCTCGGGGGAGATGACCGAGTAGTAGCTGTTGTCGAAGATCAGCACGCGGTCGGTGACGCCGATGCCGAGCGCGCCGCCGGAGCCGCCTTCGCCGACGACGATGGAGATGGTGGGCACGTCGAGAAGGGCCATTTCGCGGAGGTTTACGGCGATGGCCTCGGAGACGTGGCGTTCCTCGGAGCCGAGGCCGGGGTAGGCTCCCGGAGTGTCGATGAAGGTGAGGACGGGAAGGTTGAACTTCTCGGCCAGCTTCATGAGGCGCAGGGCCTTGCGGTAGCCCTCGGGTTGGGGCATGCCGAAGTTGCGCGCGATTTTCTCCTTGGTGTCGCGGCCTTTTTGCTGGGCGACGATCATGACGGGCTGGCCGTCGAAGAAGGCGGTGCCGCCGACGAGGGCGCGGTCGTCGCCGAACTGGCGATCGCCGTGCAGCTCTTGGAAGCCGGTGCACATGAGCGCGACGTAGTCGAGGGCGTAGGGGCGCTTGGGGTGGCGGGCGATTTGCACGCGCTGCCAGGGAGTGAGGCTGGAGTAGATTTCGCGCTGGGTGGCGGCGATCTTCTTCTCGATCGCGGCGATCTCCTTGCCGAGGTCCAAGTTGTTCTCGAGCGATTGCTTGCGGAGCTGCTCAAGCTGGGCGCTCAAGTCGCGCAGGGGTTTCTCGAACTCGAGCGTGTAAGTCGTGGCTTCCATGAAGGTGGGCAGGGAGAAACGGCGGAGGCTGGGCGGCGGCGGGGGCGCTGTCAACGGGGGCGCGGCTTGGTCCGGGCGCGGGTCACGACCTGCCAATCGACGGCGAAATGCCCCGATTCGCGTCAAAGTCGCAGGGGACGAGGGCTTCTTCCGTTCCGCCCCTTGGCAAGCGAAGGGCTTTATGCACCATCCCCGGCGATGTTCATCGACGAGTGCGTGATTAAAGTGAAAGCCGGCGACGGCGGGCGCGGTTGCGTGTCCTTCCGGCGCGAGAAATACGAGCCGTGGGGCGGACCCAACGGCGGCGACGGAGGCAAGGGCGGCGATGTCATCCTCGTCGGCGACGACGACACGAACAATCTCATCGACTACAAATACAAGCCGCACTGGAACGCCGAGAAGGGCGAGAACGGCCAGGGCAAGGACTGTCACGGCCACGTGGGCAAGTCCGCCTATCTGAAGATGCCGCTCGGCACCATTGTCATCAACGAGGAGTCGGGCGCGGTCGTCGCCGAGATCACCGAGGACGGCCAGCGGGTCGTGCTCTGCGCCGGCGGAAACGGCGGCTGGGGCAATCCGCATTTCAAGTCCTCGATCAATCGCGCGCCGCGCACCGCGTTGCCCGGAAAGCCCGGCGAGACGGGCGACTTCCGTCTCGTCTTGAAGTCCATCGCCGACGTCGGCCTCGTGGGCTTCCCCAACGCCGGCAAGTCCTCGCTCACCCGCGCCATCACCAAGGCGCGTCCGAAGGCCGCCGCCTATCCCTTCACCACGCTGCATCCGCAGATCGGCGTGATCGAGTATCCGGAAAACTACGACCGCCTGCTGCTCGCCGACGTGCCCGGGCTCATCGCCGGCGCGAGCGAGAACCGCGGCCTCGGCCACCGCTTCCTCCGCCACATCGAGCGCTGCACCTTGCTCATGTTCCTCATCGACATGGCCGGCACGGACGACCGCGACCCCCGCGAGGACTACGCCACGCTGCTCGCCGAGTTGAAGGCCTACGATCCCAAGCTCCTCAAGAAGCCCCGCCTCGTCGTCGCCAACAAGGTCGACCTCCCGGAGTCGAAGAAGAACCTCACCGCCTTCAAGAAGAGGCACAAGGTCGATATCCTCAAGATCTCCTGCCTCAGCGGCGAGGGGCTCGACGAGTTGAAGCAGGCGATCCGGGCCCGCGTCATCAAGCACGGCGGCAAGCCGCGCGTGATGTCCCGCCCTCGCGCGGTCGTCTGAGCGCGTCCGTTCCCGAATCCTTCGCATACCGTCACCTCGCCCGGAAAACCCTCCCTTCCGCATGGCCGAAACCACCGCTCCCTTCTCCGTGTCGCCCGCGCCGGCGGAGATCCGCTCGCTTTTGATGCGGGCGAACCGGCTCCTCGGCGCCAGCCTCGTGGAAGCCAATCTCGTCACCGTGGACCAGCTCGAGAGCGCGAACGAGAAGCTGCTCGAGCTGATCGCCGGCGGCGCTCCCCGCCAATGCACGCTGCTCGGCGTCCTGGCCTACGACTTGAAGGTCGTGAAGGAGGAGGACGTGCTTCAATATTGCGTGGACGAGCACGGCATCGGCCTCGTCGACCTGCATGTCTACGAAGGCGCGGACGAGGTGCGCGCGAAGCTCAATCATGCCGCCTGCTGGGCCACTTGGACGGTGCCCTTCGACCGCGACGAGGATTTCACGCTCGTGGCCTCCGCCTACTATCTCAGCCCCGCCGTCCGGACCTTCTGGGAGAAGCAACTCGGCGGCCAGGTCATCTGGTATGGCACCACCTTGGAGGCCGTGGCCGACACCTTGGAACGCCTCGCGACGAGCAAACCCTGAGCGGCGCGAACACCCTTTTCCCTTTTCGGCCATGCCGCTTGGCAAACTTCAGCTTCAGATCGTTCAGCAACTCGAGAAACAGGGACGGCTGTCCTCCGACCAGATGGCCGCGCTCGCCTCGCGCCCCGACGAGGTGTCGGGCGAGGAGCTGGACAAGCTCCTGCGCGACCAGCACTCGATCACCGCGACCCAGCTCTTTGTCGCCAGGGCCCGCGCCTACCACCTCGCGCCTTTCTTCGCGGCGAAGTTTCGCGTCTCCGGCTCCACCTACGAACGCGTTCCCCAGGAGTTCTGTCAGGAAAATCTCTGCCTGCCCGTGGGCTACGCCGGCGACACGCTGTTGCTCGCCGTCGCGAATCCCTTCGACCTCGCCGTCCCGCAAAAGGTCGCCGAGCTGACCGGCAAGCGCGTGGTGCGCCTCCTCGCCCGCGAGAAGGACATCCAGGACAAGTTCGCCAAGGAGCAAAGCCGCCCCGCCGGCTTCGACGACGTCGTCGGCGCGATCGGCGCCGAATACGGCATCGACGAAGGGGAAAGCGCCGAGGCCGATGTCACCGAGGACTCCGCCCCCATCGTCCAGCTGGCCAACCGCGTCATCGAGGACGCCTACTACTCCGGCACCTCCGACATCCATATCGAGCCCTGGGAAAAAGAGATCGTCGTGCGCTACCGCATCGACGGCGTCTGCCAGGAGAAACTCCGCCTCCCGCACAAGGTCGGCCCGGCGCTCATCGCCCGCCTGAAGATCATGTGCAACCTCGACATCGCGGAGCGTCGCCTGCCCCAGGACGGCCGCATCGTTTTCAAGCACTACACCAAGAAAGGCATCGACGTCGACCTGCGCGTCTCCACCGCGCCCCTCAATTACGGCGAGGGCGTCGTCATGCGTATCCTCGACAAGCAGAAGTCCACGCTGCCGCTCACCGCGCTCGGCTTCTCCGAGGAAAACCTGACCCGTTACCGCGAGTGCATCCGCCAGCCCTACGGCATGATCCTCCACTGCGGTCCCACGGGTTCGGGCAAGTCGATGACGCTCTACTCCGCGCTCGGCGAGATCAACGCCCCCGACATCGTCATCCGCACCGCGGAGGATCCGATCGAATACACGCTGCCCGGCATCAACCAGATGCAGATGCACCGGCAGATCGGGCTCACCTTCGCGAGCGCCCTTCGCGCCTATCTTCGCCAGGACCCCGACATCATCCTCGTGGGCGAGATCCGCGACCAGGAGACCGCGGGCATCGCCGTCGAGGCCGCGCTCACCGGCCACTTGCTCATCTCGACGCTCCACACCAACGACGCGCCGAGCACCGTCGCCCGCCTCACCGACATGGGCATCGAGCCTTTCATGATCAGCTCCTCGCTGCTCTGCGTCTGCGCCCAGCGCCTCATGCGCCGCGTCTGCAAGACCTGCAAGGTCGCCCACGAGCCGGTCGGCCGGGAAAAGGAGCTGCTGGAAAACGCCATCGGCTGGTCGGGCCAGATCTTCAAGGCCAACGCCAAGGGCTGTCCGAAGTGCAACAGCACCGGCTACAAGGGCCGCGTCGGCATCCACGAGCTCATGGTCACCAACGGCGAGTTGATCGAGGGCATCAACAAGGGGCTCGAATCCGCCGAGTTGAAGAAAATCGCGATGCGCGGCGGCATGAAGACCCTGCACCAGGACAGCATGCTCAAGGTGAAGGAGGGGCTCACCACTCTCGAGGAGGCCATCGCGACGGTGCCTCCAGACCTCACCTGATCTCGTCCCGGCCGGATCGCGCCCGCTTCAGCCACTCGCGCGGGGAGGCGCCGCATTCGGAAGAGAAGGCACGGGAAAACGAGCTCGCCTCGCTGTAGCCGAGGTAGCTCGCGATCCGCTCCAGTTTCCACCCGTCCCGCAGGCAGCGTCCGGCCGCCGCCATCCGCAGCCGTGTGCATTCGATCTTCGGAGAGCGTCGTCCCGCCGCGGCGAAGAGCCGGCGCAGATGCGCCGGCGACACCCCCGCGGCCTTCGCCACTTCCGCCGCCGACGGATTCTCGCCGATGTTCTCCTCGAACCAGTGCAAGGCGTGCTCGACTCGATCCAGGCTCGGTCCCGGCGCCGGGACGGGCGCCGCGCGGTCGAGCACGAGCAACGCGATCTCGATCAGCACCTGCTCCAGCTTCAAGGCGAGTCGCGGATCGTTGTCCGCATGCGCGCGGCGAATCTCGTCCAGGCGCGCCCGATGCTGGCGGCACTCGGACTCGCTCAATCGAATGATGTGCGTTTTTGCCTGATTCACCGTCGCGGCCAGCTCCGCCGGCACGGTGCGGAAATGCAGCACGAACACCTCCGCGGTCCCCGCCCCCTCGTCCGTCCAGCCATGCGGGGAGTCGGGGTGCGAGACGTAGAGGCGGGCGCCGGCGTCCTTTTCGTCAATGGGATCGAGATTATCCGGGCGGGCGCGGCCTCGTAGCACCCATTGCAACTCCCAGAAGCCGCGCGGTCGCCCCAGAATCGGTCTCAGTCCGTAGGTGCGAGCGCCCTGTCCGAGGTAGGCGAGGTTCGTGGGCGCGCGCATGATGCGCGTTTTTGTCAAATGTGTGCGCGCTCCCGCAATGGCCAAAAAGACGTGGCGGGACTATTTTGACGTCGCCCCGAAACGCCCCGACCGCGGAGCCGTCCGCGCCTTGGCGATGAATCACGCCCGACGCGCGTATCCCTCGTTTTTTTCACCATGAAACCCCTCTTCGCGCCCCTCTGGCTCACATTCGTGTTTGGTCTCTGCGCCTTTTGGTTGGGCGGCTGTGCGATTTCCCCGTCTGCGGGATCGTCCGGCTCCGCCTCCTTCCGCTTGATCACCGCGCCCAAGACCCTGCGCTCCGACGAGGTCACCCTCGTGTGGGACAAGCCGGAAGGGCGCGCCGGCTTGAGCTATCAGGTGCTGCGCGACGGCCTCCCGCTCGCCACCACCGCCAAGACCTACTTCACCGCGAAGGGTCTCGTTCCGGAGCGCGATCATGTGTTCACGGTTCGCACGCGCGACACGGGCGGACACGTCTTCGCCAGCAACGCGCTGCCTGTGCGCACCCTCGCCCGGGAGCCGGTCGTCTCCGTGCGCGATCACGGCGCGGTGGGGGACGGCAAGACGCTCGACACCCGAGCGCTCCAATCCGCGATCGACGCCTGCCCGAAAGGCGGGATCGTCCGCATTCCGGAGGGCGTCTTCCTTTCCGGGGCCCTTTACCTGAAGAGCGACCTGACGCTCGAGATCGCCAAGGGCGGCGTCCTCAAGGGCAGCGCCGATCCGAAGGATTATCTGCCGTTCAACCTGAACCGTTTCGAGGGCTGGGAAATGGAAACCCACGCGAGTCTTCTCAACGCGGGCCGCCTTGATCGGGCGGGTCCGGCCAACGTGCGCAACATCAGCATCCGGGGCGAGGGCACGATCTCGGGCGGAGGCCGCGGTCTCTCCGACGCCGTCATGAGGCTTTACGCCAAGCGCGTGGACGGCCTGCGCGCCCGCGGGCGTCTGATCCTCCTCATGAACGCCGAAAACGTGGAGATCTCCGGTCTCCGGATCGAGGAGTCCCCGTGCTGGACGATCCACTACATCTATTCCGAGGGGATCAGCCTCCACGGTCTCGACATCCGCAGCGACGTGCACAACGGCGACGGCATCGATCCCGACTCGTCCCGTGACTCCTTCATCTTCAACTGCCGCTTCGACACCGGCGACGACTGCATCGCGATCAAGTCCGGCAAGAATCCCGAGGGCAACGTGGTCGGCCGCCCGACCGTCGGCGTGCGCGTCTTCGACTGCATGTTCACCCGCGGCCATGGCATCTCCATCGGCAGCGAGATGTCGGGCGGCGTGCGCGACGTCCTGGTCGAGGACTGCGTCGCCGGGGCGCTGCTGCATGGCATGCAGATCAAGGGCACCAAGGAACGCGGCGGCTTCGTCGAGAACGTCACGGTGCGCAACTGCGACCTCCAACAGATCACCATCTACACCGAACTGCCCTACAACAACGACGGCGAGGGCGCGCCCGCGCAGCCCTTCTTTCGCGACTTCGTTTTCTCGGACATAGATCTGTCCAAGGCCGACCCGAAAAAGCCGGCGATCATCGTCAACGGATTCCCCGCCGACGGCCATCGCACGAAAAATGTGCGGATGCGGGACATCCGGCTGCCCGCGGGCGCGGCGGTGAAGATCGACCGCGCCGAGGATGTCGCGATATCGGGCGTCCGGACCGTGGACGGCAAGGCGCCGACCTACGAGATCACACGGTCTGAACGCGTGGCCTATTGATCGGAGTCGTCGCCTGGTCTTTCACGCCTTCGCCCCATGATTCCCGTTCCCCGCGTGGTTGTTTTTTCGCTTCTGCTTTCGGCGGCCGGCTCCGCGTCCTCGTGCGCGAACGTGTCCGACGGCATCCGGGAAAACTCCCTGCCTCGCCGACGGTCGATCGCGGACGCCGGCGCGGTCGGCGACGCCGCGACCCTCGCCACGAGCGCGATCCAGGCGACCATCGACCGGCTCGCCTCCGAGGGCGGCGGCACGGTGGTCGTGCCGGCGGGCGTCTTCGTCAGCGGCGCGCTTTTTTTCAAGCCCGGCGTGAATCTCCACCTGGAGAAAGACGCGGTGCTGCGTTGCTCGACCGACCAGACCCACTTCCCCCCGCGCCGCACGCGCATCGAGGGGCACTTCGAGGAACGCTTTAGTCCGGCCCTGGTCAACGCGGACGGCTGCGACGGCTTTCGCATCGACGGCGAAGGCGTCCTCGATGGCGCCGGCCGGTCGATCTGGGACGAATTTTGGAAACGGCGCCGCGCGTCGACCGATCCCCGGAATTTCGCTAATCTCAGCGTCGCCCGCGCCCGTCTGGCGCTGATCGAGAACTCGCGCGGCGTCGTGATCGACGGGGTGACGTTCAAGGACTCCCAGTTCTGGAATCTGCACCTCTACCGTTGTCGTGAGGTGCGGGTGAAAAACGCGCGGTTTCTCGTGCCCGACGACTACAAGCAGGCTCCGAGCACGGACGGCATCGACATCGACAGCTGCCAGGACGTGACCGTCCAAGGCTGTTATTTCTCGGTGACCGACGACTGCGTGGCGATGAAGGGATCGAAAGGCCCCTTGGCGCTCGAGGACTCGGCCAGCCCGCCCGTCGAGCGGGTGCGCGTCATAGACTGTCATTTTCGGCGCGGCCACGCCGCCGTCACCCTCGGCAGCGAGGCGACGGTCGTTCGCGATGTCGTGGTGGAAAACTGCCGCGTGACCGGCGCGATGTCGGTGGTCAACTTCAAGCTGCGCGCCGACACGCCCCAGCGCTACGAGGACGTTCTTTTCCGCGATCTCACGCTCGAGGCCTCACGCGGCTCCCTGGTCTCCATCCAGCCGTGGAAACAATACACGGACCTGCGCGGTCTGCCGCCGCCGCGCTCGGTGGTCCGCAATCTGACGATTTCCGGCGTTCGCGGGACCTACGGCTCCTTTGGGACGATTCAGGGCAATCCCGGTCAGACCGATATCGACGGCGTCACCCTGGAGGCCATCGATCTTCGCTTGGATTCCACGAAGCTCGACGCGCGGGAGGTGAAGAACCTCCGCCTGCGGGATGTAAGGATCAACGGCGAGCCGGTTGCGCGCTGATAGCCGGAATCGGGAAGTTGGTCTCTTTGTCGTTGTCGCTCTTTCATCCGTCCCATGTTCGCCCACGTCTACCGTCTCCTTTTGGTTTGGCTTCTGGTCGGTTTGCTTCCGCCCCTGCTGGCCGCCGCGGAGCGGGCGATGCCGCCGACGCTTGTCGTCTCCTTGGCCGGCGAGTGGGCCTTCCAGCGGGATCCGGGCGAGATCGGCATGAACGAGCGGTGGTATATGACCAAGCCCCGCGAACGCGTCGTGCTGCCTGGCGCCACCGACTTTGTCGGCGCCGCGTGGTATCAGCGCGAGGTGGACATACCCGAGTCGTGGCGGGGCAAGCGCGTCCTGTTGTTTCTTGAGCGCACCCAGGCGGCCACGGCGTGGGTCGACGAGACCGAGGTGGATTCGCAGGACGGTTCGGTCTCGGGTGCGGCCCTGGACCTGAGCGCGGACATCACGCCCGGCCGGCGGCGCCTCACGCTTTGCATCGACAACAAGAAGACGCCGGCCGCCGCCTTTCTGGATGCGAAAAGCCGGTCGTTGAAAAACGGGAACGGCGTCCTGGGCCGGATCGAGTTGCGCGCGACCGATCCCGGCGCGACCGACGACTTGATGCCGGTGCCCGACACGTCCGCGCCCGTCGCCGCGGTGCGGCCCCCGGGACCGCCTTCCTCGCTGCGTGTGAACGACGTTGTCCGTCCCGTCGGCACCGGGGCGGACGTCTGTTTCGGTTGGTTGGTGAACGACCCGGATTCGGACGAGATCCAGACCAGCTACCGGATCCTCGTAGCATCCTCGCCGGAGAAGCTTGCCGCCGGTTCCGCCGATGTCTGGGACAGCGGCAAGGTCGCGAGCCGGGCGCAGAACCACGTGCCTTTCGGCGGCCGGCCCCTGGAGAGCGGACATCGCTATTTCTGGGCTGTTCGCACCTGGGACAAGGACGGACACGAAGGCCCCTTTTCCGTCCCCGCGGTCTTCGACGTCGGGCTGTTGGAAAACAAAGACTGGGCGGGCGCCTCCTGGATCCGTCGCGCTAGCGCCGAGGCCGACGATTACACCTACTACCGGAAGCGCGCCGAGTTGCCGGCCAAGCCGATTCGCCGCGCCGTCGCGTATATCTCGGCCACGCACAAATACGCGCTGCACGTGAACGGCGTGCTTGTCGGCAAGGGGCCGGCCTACCAGCACCCGCAGTATCAATATTACAACGCGCACGACATCACGACGCTCTTGCGCGCGGGGGCGGCGAACCAGTTCGCGGTGTTCACGCATTGGTTCGGCGGCGGGCAGGGACGGCCGGCCGGCGAG
>JACCEB011267539.1_pt1 | contig 25871 bp, 8 predicted proteins | sample 7454761 | NCBI WGS metagenome assembly JACCEB01 (sample SAMN15323454, study PRJNA562643) | freshwater metagenome | isolation source: river surface water | place: USA:Blue River Watershed | collected 2017-08-18
CATTATGAAAAGATTTTTAAATAATAAAATAGTTACTGCTCAACTTGATGTTTTGAAGCCAGCTATTGACCCAAATTCCCCAGAAGCTAAAAAATCAACAGCTATTGAAAATATGCCTGATGATCAAAAGCTCTCTGTTATCCAAAGATCAGAGGAGCTTGTCAAAAGTATTATTGATAATAGAAGTAGCGCTCTTGCCATTTACAAAACCAATGGTAAGTCAGAAGAAGATTATAATGAAGACTTAGAGGCTTATAAATCTTTCAGCGTAAATGAACAGCAATTTAATCAATATATAACAGGCCTTTGGCCAATGATGAGAGCTAAAAATATTACATTTGATAAATTTTTAAATGTTCTCACTATTATTGTTAAAAGATATAAAGCACCTTCGCAGGTAGATAGTTTTTTCAAGAATTTTGTAGAAAGTTTGCCTAATTTAGAAAAAACTTTAGGCACTTCTGATGAAGTCATAGATAAAGCTATTGACTTTATGGTTACAGATGTAAGTGGAGAAGAATTTCAGCAGTTTCTTATATATCAAATGATTTTGAGATATGGTTTATATAATGAAATACCTGAAAATAAAACAAGTGATATTATCAAAGCTACTGAAACATTAGATAAAGTAAGACAAAATTTAACTCCTCTTGAAAATAAAGTTCAGCAATATTTGATTCAAAAAAATGATTTTTTACAAAAACAAAATGAATGGTATGAACAAAATGCTTTAGTTTATCTGTCTATGGATTACTACAATATGATAGATATCAAAAAAATCTTTGAAAAAGGCATTAAGCCTGATGATATTAAATTTTATATTGAGAATTTCAAAAGAGGTGCTAGATTTCAATTGTATCTCCAGTCAGATCCTCTACTTGCACCAGCTCCTGGGACATCACCTGGATCAGGTACACCAGTTGGTGTAAATAGAAAATCCAAAACATTATTTAAAAGAGAAGTACTTGCTGAATTACCACCAGAAGCCGCTGCAGCTGCTGCGGGGTATCCAAATTTACCACCAGGTTCTGAACAAGAAGATAGACAAACTGAATCTACTGATTCAAGTGGAATGTCTAGGCTATATGGTAAATTATCCATACAAATTCAACAATTCGAAAATGTTTTGCAAATATTATCCAAAACAATTGATGATAATATAAAATATATAATTGATAAGCAAGCTTCATCTAATGCTATTGGTCCATTCAGTGCTGGACTCATTTTTTCATATTTACAAGATGAAGAAACTTCTCTTGCAGAAGCTGACAGAGCAATTGAAAATGCTAATATGCTTATAGGCAACGCTAACACAACTTTAAATGCAATTTTAGTTGAAATAAATAAATTTACACCAGCAGATGGAGTTAGTTCAGCACAAAAAGCGAATGCAAAATTAGCAATAGAAGAGAAATATAAGCTTTTTGTCAAAGACGTTCGATCTAAACAGCTTGGATTAAAGTTCAATAAAGTAGTTATTAAAAGACAAGAAAGATATGCTAAAGCTGAAGATGAATATAACAATCTTAAAATAGAAATGGCAATGAATGAATTAGCAAGTCCAACTATAGCACCTCGTGCGGTAGCTGTTGGATTTGGAATGGCTGATATATTGGAAGAAATAGCTGAAGAGTTTAAATCAATTGCTGGCAATAATCCAATCAGAGCAGAGCAAGCTAATAAATCTGCAAGAGCATGGCAAAACTTTGCTAAACAACAAAGAGCTAATGTATTTGCAGAAATTTATCCAAAGCTTGCTGCAGCAATTGGTATTGGACCAGCTACTGGTAAGTCTGTTTCTACTTTCAAATTATCAGCTACGAATAGTACTAAAAATTTAAGAGTAGCAAGTAAATTTATGGATAAAGAAGTTGAAAGTGATCAAAAATTTAGAGATTACTGGAACCACCTATTTATGCAATCTAAAGATCCTAGACCTATGGGTGACATTATTGAAGAAAAACCTATTCATGGCGATTTAACCACAAAAGAAGATGCAAAACATCATAAAAATACCATGCGAAAATTCAAAAAGCCAACTCTAAAAAAATCTAGGTTCAAAAAGAAGTAGATTTAACTGTATAATTTGAACCACTACTTTATAGTGGTTCAAATTATTTTAACGTGAACTAAATGGCAAAAAAGATATCTTTATCATCAATTATCAGACCAGATGAATCCGAATATGTAGATGCTTCTCAGCTAGAAGCAGGGCTTACTGATGCTTATGAGCCAGTAGCAACTGGTTCTGCTATGCATGCAAGGCCTCTTCCTGTAAATATGTATACTGTTGATGATCAAAGTTTAGAATTACCAGATACTCCATTGGCAAGGACCCCAATGCGTATTACAAGAAGATATGTTCCAACAAATAAAGATAACACTCCTGTTTTGACTAGTAAAGAAAGACCTGAATTTCCTCTATTTAAAGAAGAAGAAGAACAACAAGAATCTGGTGTTGTATACCCTAAACCTCAAGAAAAATTATCGACATTCAATGAGGTTTATGCAAATAAGGCAAATTCTGGAGAAACAATTTATCACGACTACGAATCAGAAATTTTACAAGATTTCGTACCTGCAAACCCAGCTATTATGAGCTTGTTGCAAAAGCAAGGTAAGGAAATTCCTCAAGAAATTGCTTTGAGTAAAAAGCTTGCTGCTAGAGCTCCAAAAAATACTAATAACACATCTTATAATTACGACAGGATTAAAGAAGCACCAAGGCTTTATGTTCCTGATTCAATGAGAAAAACCCAAAATGGGGTAAAAAAAAAGATTACAATCTGAACAATTCTGATAAAGAACAAATTGTTCAGAAATTACAACGTTCTCCTGATGTAGAATTCACAGAAGGCTCTAATGTAGTCTTGACAGGCGAAGATTTAAGTCAATCAGGAGATTCATTTTCTGCTAAATTTTATAAAGACGGCACATTAGTTGAAACTTTCTCTGGAACTGTAGGCTCTGATGGTTCTTTGCCTTTGGGATTAGTTAAACTCAAGCAAGGCACTTATTCTGTAGAATTATCAAGCGGAGGAACAACTCTTACTCCTTTCAAAGCAGTTGTTAAACCATCTCCTTCAAATTTAGCTGATACACCAGAATCTCAATCAACTTTCCAAAAACTTCCTCAATCTGCTTCTGAACAATTAGAAAGCACTGGTAACGCACCACTGCCAAAAAATATTGAATTAATAACTGAAGATGATAAATTAAATTCTTTTGAATTGCAAAGTCAAATAATTTCTGATTTGCCTAAAAGTGAAAAACAGCCATTGGCAAACCAAAGATCTTTTCTTACAGCAGACCAAATTAACGGACAAAAATCTGTCATATTAGAAAATGCAGAGAATGAAAAAATACAAGATTCAGGCATAGATTCTTATTCAGTAAAAAAAATAGGTGAAGATTATCAAGGATCAACAACTTTAACAGAAAATCAGCCCTTACTAGAGTCAAGCCAAGGTTTTAGCACAAACACAAATTTAGAACAAAGCAATTTAGAAAGTTCAAGCAAAAATAATTCATTGACTTCAAGTCAAGATATAATTAGCACCAATGCAGAGTTGCCAAGTTCTACCCCATTTGGTTTATCCCAAGATGGTAGACCAATCAGTCAAAATACTCCTTTGGGCTATACACCAGATGGAGTTCCTGTAGATCAAAAAATTGGATTAGATGCCAACGGTTTGCCAATTTCCCAAAATAGACCTTTAGATTCATCTGTAGAAACCTTTAGTGGCAACAGTCCTTTAGTAAACGATGCTTCGTCTGGAGCTCTTCTTAATGATGGTGGACAAGTTGGAATAAAAACTGACTCTAATGCAGAATATCAAAAGCTGCCAGAATCAAACTTTGATTATGAATCAGATAACTTTGGTAATCTACCTACTGGCAATGCCTCATTTGAATCTTTCGATGAGATAGGAACAGTCAATCAAAAACTTGAAAATTCTGCATCTTATGATGTTAGTCAAAATAATAAATTTTCTCAAAATGAAAGTATTAATTTTTCAGAGAATCAAAAACTTACAGATTCTGCTTTTGATATATCCGGTTTTGAAACCCAAGGATCAAATGCAGATCAGCAAGTCTCTTATCAAAAACTTCCACAGACAAGTCAATCTAATTTGAATGATAATTCAAATAATTCACAATTGTCGTCCAATGATAGTAATATAACTGGAGAAATTCCAAGCCAACCAAGTGGACAGACACCTGGGAAGTCAACAAATCAAATCTTAGACCAAACCAGCGGGCAAGTAATTGGACAAACACCTGGACAAACACCCAATAAAATAAACACACAATTACTAGAATCAACACAAATAACAGGCCAAAAATTAACTGGCCAGATGCCAACTGGGCAAACAACAACTAGTCAAATGCCAGACCAGACAACAACTGGGCAAACAAATTTATTTTCTAAAGATTCAGAAAGCCAATTTACAGAAAACGACAGTAAGCTTTTAAGTGATTCAAAATTTGCAGATGGGACAGGAGAATCATATCAAACAAGAACTTTGACATCATCAGAATATTCTGAAACATATGATTCTACCCAGATTGAAGAATTATTTAATCCTAATCAAAATAGAATTTTGAGTTCTACAATTATTCAACAAAATAATTTTGAATCGGACGTAGATAACCCAGAAGATTTTTCAAATATAATAAATCAAGATGATTCCAACCAAATAGATTCGAAATCGGAATTTGTTCAAATTGGTGAAATAGGTACTTCAAGAAACGGAGTGAATTATAATCAAGTAAATAATTTTGATTTATCTACTGATTTACCGAATGATTTTTATGAATATAAAGGTTCTAGAAATATATCTAATGAAGAACTTTTAGAAGAATATTTAGCATCAGAAGAATTTACAAAACTTGACGAAGATTCTAAAGCCCGAGTAATAACAGCACGTCAAGAAATTCAATCAAGAAATAGTACACCAACGCAAATTCAACAAGATAATGTGATTTCTGGCACTGTTTTATCGGGTGGTCAACCTATCCAAAATAAGACAAATGATGCCAGGGGTTTCGCTAAATTATTCTCAAGAAACAAGCAAGACAGATCACAGCAAAAAAAACAAGATCAAGTTCAAAAACAATTCGAAGAGTCTAACAGTTTAAAACAAAAAGTTTCTTTGACACTAGATAGAATTATAGGAAATAATAAATTTGAGTCTCTCCCAGAATATTCAGCAGCAACTCAGCAAGTGGATCAATATCAGAATATAAACACACTTGATTCTGAAGATGATACTCTCCAATCGAATGAATATCAATTTGGCGATGAAGATAATATAATTTATAAGTCTCCTAGAATTACTGGTGTAAGAGAAACATTAGATAATGAATATCAAGAAGAGCTTAAGAAACGTAGGCGAAAAAGAAGAAATCTTAAATATTTGCCAGTTGGATCCAATCTTGAACCTCAATTTTTATCTACCTATGATAATTCTGCACCAGAATATTTAGATGATGATCAAGAATCAAATATTTACAGAGGATTAGTAGGAGAAAGAGGTAGGTTCCAAGAGTTAACTATTTCTGAGCAAGAACAAAACAAAATTGCTTTAAGAAAAGCAGAACATGACATTCAACAACAATTAAATAAGGCTCTTGAAGAAAATATAATTATTAAAGAGAATGCAGAAAATCAATCTGAAAATTTAAATGCTGATAGCGAAACATTGTTCTACAGAGAACTTGTGAAAGAAAGAGAAAGATTCCAGCAGTCTTTAGCAGAAGAAAGAGAGCAAAATAAAGCAGCTTTAAGAAGATCAGAAGAACAAATCCAAAGACAGCTAGTAGAAGCCTTGATTTCTAATCCACAGGCTACTCCTACACAGACTGTAAATGATCCTATTTCACAAGTTGTAAGATCACTTGTTGAAAGTGGAAAAGATAAAGAAGAAGTTATAATTGATGCAACAAGAATCATACAAATGATTCAAAATAATCAAACAGTTTCTGGTGGACAAGAAATAGATGAATATTTATTGAGGCAGAGAATTGAGCGAGAATTAAAATATGAATTCAAACAAATGCAATTAGAACATGAAATGAAGATGAAATTAATTTACAGAAGGATGATTGAAGACATGTATGTAGACATGTTGAATAGCTAATAAAAAATGCCTGACGATAGTTATGTCAATCCTGATAGAAAACCCTATTCAGGTAAATACAATTGGGTACCGTCTTATATTCCAACTGCTGGAGCCACGGCAGGCTTGGGTTGGTTGGATTTGGTTCATGAAAGAGGCTCTTATAGAAATGATTATTTTATCAGCTCTTCAGTTTCTACCAATTATACTTTAATACCATCTTATAATTCTGGCACTGGAGTAAGTTATTATGGCAAGCCAGAATGGCCAGTAAATATTGCTTTTAGAAGAAAACAAAATCCAACTCCTTTAGTCCCACCCGTGCCAGATAAAGTATTTTGGGTCAAAAGTAACTCATATTGGTGGCAAGCAGAATTTAGCCCTATAGCTTCTAAATTAAGTGCAATTACATTTGAATATTCTTTATTAGTTGATATAAATGATCCTAATTTATTAACTATTTTAAACCAGACCTCAGTATATGGCGCTGCATCTGATTATGAAAATTTATTTGCATATCAAACTGGAGCAAGTACTTCTGTAAATATAGATTGGTCTAAATATATATTTGGAAAAATAAAATTATATCAATCTACAGATACAGAAGATACTGCTGTATCATTCCCTTCATCAATTTTAAATGCATCTACAACTACAAATGATAGAACTACATATACCAGTTCTGTTAATTGGAATAAAGAAGACACCATTCAAGTGTATAGGGCTTTACCAGAGCAAGACTTTATTGCAATTTCGCCCGATGAATACACCTCTGACTATTTAAATAACACAATTAAATTTAAATCACAACAGCCAGAAAATACCGTAGTAAATATTACTATAAATACTACGCCAATTTTAGCCACAGGTTATTTTAATGGTAATGCTGACAGCAACTCAAACACTAGTACAATCACCGTTCATTTCGATTATGGCTCTAGTGATTTTAGAGATATAAGCAAACTGAGAATTGAGTCTTTTTACACTGATGGTCCATTAATAAAATTCTCATTAAAAAAAGTAATGTTGTTTAGGGTTCTTTCTAATCCCAGGGTTAATATTAGTAATTCACAATTACCGTGCAGTATTCTTGCATATGCTTTTAATATAAATTGCGGGAAATCAATACCTGGTTTATCTGATTATTATCCTAATGATAATAACAATCCAACGTTTTATGTTAAAGCTTTCCACCCAGAAGATACTATCAAAGCTAGAGGTTTTGCGCATGCTATTGATTTAAGATTTTTTGTTCCAAGCTTTCCAATTTATTCATTTAATGGAGTTACCTTAGCGGGATCTATAAGTGCAAATGATTACTGGGTAGTTTTTGTTGGACCTACTCTTGGTAAAAAATCTGTAACTTATTTTCTTACAGGAAATCCAATTTCAGGAAGTTCAATCAGTGGAAGGCTAGTCAGAATTAATAATATAAATTTGAATACAAACTCAAGTATTTTAATACAAAAAATTAATTCTACAACCGAGCCTACAACTACGTCAAGTTGGCAAGATTTATATTTTTTAGAAAATACATCTAATCCTCCTAGCGTAGATGGCGATATTTTTATATCTCCTTGGCTTTATTATGACCCTTCTGGCAATGCCAATTCTTGGTATAGAATTGGACAAACAGATTTAAACACTGCTGTTACAGAATTTTCATCTGCCTTCAAAGGTCAGGTTTATTCTGAAAAATCAGCTTTGGCACTAGAAACAACTGGGGTATCTAGTGCAGAAATTACTAATTTAGTTAGAAGTGTTTCCTTGCTTGAAAGTGAAGACCCTCTGAATTTAGATCCCTTGGCTTATTTCACAGTTGATTTAACTGAGGATTTGCTCGGATCTAGTATATTGTTTAGAAAAGGTCAATGGAAATTTAATTTTAAAGCAAAATCAAGTGATGAAAATAATCAAACAAATACACATATATTTTTAAGAATTTGGTTTCATCCAGGTGAAGAAGTTATAAATTATAATAATCCACACGAATATAGAAACTCGAATACAGAAATTATTTTTGAGAAATACAATACTGATCCAGCAAATAATACAGATCCTAAACCTTCTATCAAATTAAGCATTGGTACACCTTCTAGCTTGGAAAATTTGATAGTATCTCCACCGCTTACACAAGATTTTAATAGTTATGAAATTCTCAGATATGCTGATGGCTTGTTGGGAGAAGCAGTTAATAATGTTTATCAAAGTATTTTTACTTCCCCAACCACAAAAATAGTTGTTGGGGTATATACTTTCTCAAATCCACAAAATGCCACAAGTGCTCCTAATTTTACTCAGAACTTAAATCCTCCAACTATAGAGCTAGAGTTAGATCCTATCACTACAAGCTTAGAAACAAGTATATTACAAAACACACCTCAATCACTGACTGTATCTAGATATTATTCATTTAACAGAACAAATTATATTCATTTTAATACTGATGCTTCTGATTCTTTGAAATTAACAAGAAATTATTATGAAGGTGAATCAATTGGTATTGGATCAAGTTATCTACCTTATAATAATAAATTTAATTTAATAGATTCTACTGTCAATCCAACAGGAGATTCCAGGGTTGGTCTGCTTTCATTTGAGAGTGGATCTGGAGATTACACTAATCCAGATACATTAATATGTATAGAACATGCAACATATTCATTGTATGATGATAAATCTGCCAGCTTTTATGCTGATTTTGCAACGAAGGGCTCCTCATTTCAAGATGGTAGAGTAAATGCTGGAACTTGGTCTGTCGGAATACAATTAAATTATGAATTAGATAGCAGAAGAATACCATCAACATATAAACTGATGGCTTTCTTTGTTGATAAATACGGCGTGGTCACTGAAAGGGTGTTTACATCTCCTTATTTAACACCTGTTAATCCATCTGGATCAAATTTAGGATATATTTCATATTCCGCAACAATAAACCAACCATATTTTATAACCGGCACCGATGCACAATTAATTTTAAGAATAATTGCATACCCCAGATCATCAAACAACCAAGAGCTTACAGATTCTGAAATTACAAACATCAGAACTGCATTGAATGGCAATCCAATTGGTACAAGAATTAAAAATTTTTATTTAACTATTGCTTCTTCAACCCCAGGTGTATCAGGTCTTACAAAATTGAATATAGTTGATGCAGCAGGATTTACAGGATCTACAAGATTTTACGAGGATTTGGATATCGTACCAAGCAGCTCATTAGATACACAGGGATTTTGGTTTTATGCAGATTCTGAAACTCTAAAAGCGCAATTGATTGCCAATGGTAAAGAATTCCTTATAATTGGAGCTTTGTATTCTCCAACATGGTTTGTAAAATTGCCACAAGGCATGGAAGTAAGTGTTGTTGGCGGATCTGCTTTTAATTCTTTATTCCCAGCTGCATTAAAAATAAGAACTGTATTGGATGACTCAGTTACAATAGCTACTGAAGATACAATTAAAGCAATCGAAGATGAACTTGAAACAAGCACCCACATAGTATCTAACGGTGTGCAAGAAGACGGTTCTGATGTAACAAACCCTATTAGGTATATCAAATTAAATGATCCAATTAATACACCAATGTATTCTGGTCTTGTAGCAGGACAATCAAGCGGGTCTAGAAAAATTTTATCTGGGGAAGATCCAATTTTATTTCATTTAAGTGCTGATGATTCAGGCAATTATGGTGATATTTTGGGGTTAGCCACTGAAACACAAGAAACTGATGGAAGTAAAATAAATTTATCTTTGAATTCTGATGGTGGAGCCTTGGATTATTGGATAGGACCTAATTATAATCTTGTTGATGATAGTTTTGGCAATGTTATAAGGCAAATTACATTCAAAATGACAAAGACTGATGTAAGATTTTGGCCTATAGATAAAAATATTTATGTAGTTGGAATTGTAAGTCCTGGCGCTTTAATGATGAGAAGACTTAATCCTTATGCAGTAAGCATTGATGGCACTTTAGTTTCGGGTTATAATTATTTAATTGATGGACCAACTGATATAGCTTCTACTATAGACTATTCTGGTGAGTATATAGAATATTCTGAATATCTAAGTGGCGCAAAAGTGGTCGAGACAAGGCCTAGTTTAAGTATTGATATGGATGGTTTAATTACAATGGCTTATGTTTTAGAAGGCTCTCCTAATTTAATAATGTGTAAAATTTATACCTCTGGAGGTCAAGAGATAACAGCAGCTTTTGCGATTGTAGATATGGGATTTTCAAGCACCTCATCAAATGAAACAGCGGTTTATTGTCCAGTATTGTGTTACTACAAACCTTTAGATTTAACATATTGTGCTTTTTGGTGTGCTGGAAAGATATTTGTTGCCAAAATACAATATAAAGATTTTTATAATCAATATTTGGTAAATAATATTTATTTAGTTGCAGGAAATAGAGACTTTACAACAACCGATAATCCTGCACATCCATATTTACAAGCCTTGGTTAATTCAGGGTATTTAGTTGTAGATCAAGACGGGACTATAGAATCAGATATCCACAGACAATCTGTAGGTTTCTTCGTAAGCAAGAATCCAGATCATGATAGTGAAATGTTTATATATTATAAAATTACGAATGATAACAATTCTGATATTATGGTTAGAAAATTATTTAATTCTGGTAATGTTTCAGAAAGATTAAAAGTTTCATAATAGTGTACAATTTACTATAATTATATTGAAAAGGAATATAGATGTCAGATAATAATTTGTTGCCAAGAATCAATGATCAAATTCTTAGATTCTTTAATGATTTGCCTAGGGCTAGAGAAGTTAGATTAGTTGGTGAAGATGGCGAACAACAGGGTATTGTAGCAGCTGTCAAGGCCCTAGAGATGGCCAAGAGTTTAAATTTAGATTTAATTGAAATAGCACCACATGCAACTCCTCCTGTTTGTAAAATTTTAGATTATGGAAAATACAAGTACCAATTGTCTAAAAAGCAAAAAGAGCACCAGGCAGCAGCAAAACAAGTTGATATGAAAACTCTTACATTGGGAATTATGATCGAAGATCATGATTTTAATGTAAAATTAAATAGTGCAATTAAATTTTTGAAACATGGCGATAAAGTCAAAGTTTTAATTAAATTTAAGGGCAGAGAGATTACTTATCCTGAGTATGCTCAAAATATTCTAAATAGATTAGTTGAAGCAGTTTCTGACATTTCTACAGTCGAAAAACATCCAGTCCTTGATGGTAAATCAATGATTATGATATTGGCTCCTAAAAATTAATAACTTACAACATTAAAGGGCCTAAGGTTATAAGGCTCGAAAAGTTAAAAGAAGGAGTAAATAAAAAGTGGCTTCTAACAATTCGCCAAGACAACTTAATATCAATTGTACTGTAAGTGCTGTTTATTTGCCTGAACAAGGATCTATATTTGGAGCTATATCTAGAGGCAAACAACAAAAGGATCCTTCTAATACTCTTTCAGCTACCTTTTACGAACAAATTGAAAGAAATAAATATTCTCCAAATATAGCAACATTAACCAGTGGAGCTGGTGGATTAATTCCAAAATTAAATTTGCTAATTGGGGCTCCTGCTGCTACATTTGCCGAGGGTGCAATTGTGCCTGGCGAAGCTCATCCAATTCTCAGTTTGATTAAAGGTGGAGTTACTTCTGAATACAATCCAGAGATAACCTATACAGTCAAGCAGGGCTCAGCCAAAAATACAGGAAGACCAGGTCAGAATGTTGCATCAGGCACAGGTAGTAGTGTATTATATCCTGCAGGCGATTTCCCATTTGTTCCTATGGCCAAAGTCGGCCCTTATGACACTTTGGAAGCAAGATCAACATATAATATCTGGACTCAGAAAGGTGTCGATCAAACAAAATTAACTTATATACTCAACACTGGTGTTATTAATTATAAAGCTGCAGACGCAGTTCATTTTGGTACAACTGTAACTCAAAATAGCGCTAAGATTACAGTTTTTGCTCAAAGAAATTCCTGTATTTTAAGAAGAATATTTCCAATAGCTGATGATTATATTTATGATAATTCTGAAGGCAAATGCAAGTTATATTATCCTTCTGTTAACAACATAATTAATGCTCCAGATGAAATTAAAGCAAAAGGTGGTCCGAATTGTGGATTCTGGATACACCTAGATAATACAAATCCAGGTAGAGTTGTAACAGACAAATCTGCAGATTCTAGTCAAATTTTAATTTACTGGGGTTATAAAAATGAATCACCTGCAGAAAGAAGAATTACAGAATTCATAATTGTTTTTGCTACCAATCAAGCACCAAGCTTGAGATATAAAAAACCAGGCACCCAAACAAATAACACAATTCAAAGCATATTGAATAATTGGGGTAAAGTGGATTTAAATGGTCCTGCATTCGGGGGAATAAATAATAAAATAGACATATTTGTTCATTATGCAGGTTCAAATATGTATATAGGTTTCAGCACAGATATATCAGAGTGGAATGTTTTTGAGCCTATTAAAGTTGATCAACTTACAGATGAATCAAGTGATGACGCATTTTATGAACCATATTTATCTGAAAAATCAATAATTGAAATTTATTTTAAAAATATTTCATCAAGTTTTACATACTCTCCAATATGTTTCACCAATTTCAATTCTGAATATATAAGTTCAACAAATAATGATGCAAGGAATCGAATTATTGTTAATTTTAATGTTCCTGAGAAAGAATATCTTACAGGTTCTTGCAGTCCACAAAAGCTTAAAGAGGGATTTGTAACTAAGCGAAAGCCAAGGTATGATACAGCGCAACCAAACGCAGCACCTGAATCACCGACATTTTATGGAGATTGGAGAAGAAGAAATGCTTCAGATGAAGCTTACTTTGAAGCACCAGAATTTAGTTATGAAGAAAATGAAGTTGTTACAGATAATACAGTACCAGACAACGTAAGAAAATTGGTCACTGGGCAAATAAATTATGAAACAACTATAGAAGGGCCTGTATTCTTTTATTTAAGAAATTTTCCAGAGGCTCCGCAAAGAGATTTGATTACTAAGCCAATTTGGGGTAATTACTCTGATATATCTTCTTATTTAACATCGGCTCGTGTAACAGTAAATTATAATTTAGAAAATAGAAATAATTCTTACCAAAGATCTAGTGCTACATTAGTTTTTGCTAATTTAACAAATGATTTGATTGGCATACAGATTCTAAATGCAATGCAGGAAAATACCCTTGTTTATACTTTAAAAGCTGGATATGATTCTAAGTTAAATACATTTTTTCAAGGCATAGGAAGAGATGTTTCTGTAAATAGAACACCAGATGGATTTACAGTTACTGTAAGTTGTCAAGATTTGGGAGATGCTTTGCTTTCAGATATTAGATTTAATACTACATCTGATTTTTCAATGAATAATAGAAATTACAAGAGCATTCTTGAAGATTCTTTTTATTTTGCTGGCTTAAGTAAGGTATATGAGCCAAGGCCTGAAAAAACAGATGGAACATATGATGTTTTGTATGGTAAATATTTTACCGGATTTGTAGGTGCGTCTAGCGCTAATTTCCCGAATAGTTTAGCTAGAGACATCATAACCGTTAATAAATCTAAGGTAATTAAAGAAGTTGTCAAAACTATTTTAAATTTAATGCTTTATACTCCTGGAGATGCATTTGGTGGAAACAAAAGCTTACCGGTAATATATTGGCATCCTGAAAAACATAGGTTTGTTTTAACCTTAAGGGGCGATGAACCAGAAGATAGTTTATTTTTTGCTGGTGACAATTCTGATCCAAGGGGAATTATTTATCTGGCAAATTCAAATCCCGATAGAGAGCATGGAATAGTAGAATCACAAGGGTGGACAGAATCGACCAGAATTTCAAATCTCCACAGCAAAGTTATATTTGCTGCGAAATTGTTCAATTTATCAATTTTTTATAAAGAATCTTCTGCCAAAAGCGTAAACAATGCTTTAAGTTCTACTTCTTTGGAACAATTAAATCAATTTGTAAGAAATCCAGGCACCAATAATGACATTGGAAGCTTTCAAAGCCAGCCAGTTTTGGGCTATGTTGGATATCATAAAGAATATCTGGCCATAGACGAAAGTACCGAAAAGTTTCAAAATGAGGCAGTGTGTAGAGAGCAGTTTTATTTCAGAGAAAAATTTGCCAGAGAAACATATACCGCAATTAAATTGAATGTTTTTGTTACTAAGCCACTAAATACATCTGGCACTTTTGTGGTTAAATCTTTCGAGGGCGGTTCTGAAAATAATACTGGCAGCTATATTTATGCAAATGTAGATTATAATTTTGATATTGATAATAATATTATCAAAGCTTCTATTGATGGTGAAAGATTTCCAGACATTATTGGAGAATAATTTCTAAAGGGGTTTTTATTTATGCCTAGATTTACATCTTTGTCTTCGGTAATTGCAGCTCAAATTGCTAAAACAGTTCCTAATACTAAAATGCCTGATGGTTCGGCTGCAAATACCTTTGTCGGAAATGTCCCTTTAACTACAGAATATAACATTAAGCAATCAACTGAAGTTTTCAGATGGGGAATTTCTACATGGGGTGTAGAAGATATTACCCCTGAACATGCTCCAAAAACAACATAGCGGATAGTCAAATATGAAGAAAACGAATATATATGGTTTTGGTTATTTAGAGGCTTCAGATCGTACTGGCGAAATGCTAGATATGGATCAGATTCGTTTTCTTGCCATAGAAAATAATTTATTACATTTATATACTATTTTTGGCAATGGTGTGCTAGAAGATGGTAACACTTCTTCATGGTTGATACAGCCACCAACTGATACAACAGGTTTATCAGTTTATATTACTCCAGGCGAAGGGCATGTTGCTTGGAAATATGCAAAAACAACAAATAATACCAATGTTTCATTGTCATATCCAGTCGGTGGTGTTTATCCTATAACATATTGGATCTATGCTACTCCAAATGCTACCACTCCAGAGCTATCTACTGTAGATTTTGTAGCTTCATTGTCTGAGATCAATGATCCAAATTATTATATCGGACTTGGTGCTGTTGAAATAAATTATGATGGCACTAATTTCACTTACACCGTTCATAACACAGCCGATTATGGACGTGTAGTAATTAGTTTGTTTGAGACCCTAAATGCAAGAATCAATTCTCACAAGCACATTGGAGGATCTAGAAATCCTAGCCCAATCGATCTGGGCGCGCATGTTCAGGGTAAATTATCTGGAACATTTCTTTCTGATTTAGATGCGTCAACGGTCACATCTGGTACTTTTGCCCCAGAAAGAATTCCACAGATAGATCACGAAACTCTTTCAAACATTGGTACGCTCACCCACAGTGAAATTGATTCCCTTCTAGCTGAATTACAAGATTCTTCTGCTCCTAGATTATCTGATCTTTTTATAGCAAATATGCTCCAGTTGGCAATTGCGCTTAAAAAACAATCTGGCTTGAGTGATGTAGATAAAAATTTAATAAATGCCATACTCTATTTACCAGGATATAATGAAAATGATTCATTTGTGTCTTGGTATAGTACATGGGCAGGTGTCGGTTTAACTGGTGTTGCTAGACCTTACGTTCCAGTAGATGTTACATTAGCAACTATTGATAGAACAAATCATCAAATTGTTGGCGGGGCTGGTCAAGCTGCTATATCTGATTTTGTAGTTTGGACCACTAACACTGACTTCAGCACAGCATATGCATCAACTGATACATCCGCAGAGGTTGGAAGTAGTTATTTTTCAAGAAATATTGAAATATTTGGAACTAATTCAGCAAGTTACTTTACATTATCAAAGCCTTATGCTTATAGTAAAATTAGTGATTCTACTATAAACACTGGAACTGGCGGACCATGGAAGTACAGACATGTATTTGCATCTAGTTCATTAGATGGCAATTCAGATATCAGTTTATTTGAATATTTATATACTCTATTTAGTGGTGATCCAAGAGATTATAGTGGTGTAAATAAATTAGCAATTGGTTACACTGTAAATTTACCAGATAATCCTTCCGATCCAAGAGCTGGTTTTACAAATATTTATGCTTATTTAATTTTAAGTGATGGTACTGGAACCTCTGTTAATTTTTTAGAGGGCGAAGGAATTTATGTTTCAGATGCAGTTTTGATACATGATGCTTCAACTAGGCCAGATGCAGGAGTCCAATATTACACCGAAGTAAATATGGATAGCTTCATAAATTCCACTGGCAGATCGCAAGTTATTGGCTTCGGATTCTATTACAACAATGATTTTGAATTTAAATTAGAATTAAATATACCGACAGCCTATCCAGGCGATTTGCCATATAGGGTAAGTTATGTAAGACAGAATGGTGCCCCAGCTGAGGGTATTTTCCCTGATCTTGAAGGATGTATATTCACCTGGAATGATATCTATTATAATCAAACTGGAACTTTTACATTTAGATTTGACGGAAACACTCCACCACCTTTATATAATAAAGTGACTTGGGATATAGTAAGTAATAGCGGATCGTATGTTGTAAAAACAAGAATAAAAGACACATATCTTGCATTAAACGGTGCACTGCCATATGATGTTTCACAAACAACATTCGAAATTGATGCAAGAAACAATACTGGAAGATTTATTGATGTAATTGTTTTACTGACATCGTCAAGCGATAGACTTTCTGCGCCAACTGTCAATTCTATACAGTTGCATTTCACTAGCATTTCAGCGCTTGCAGCTCCACAGGTCTGGACAACTAATGCAGACTTTTTAACTGGTAGAACATTTACTAATATTCTTAATCCTCCAACAAACAATAGAATCGAATTGGATGATACAAGCGAAGTTGGATATTTTAATTTTATCAAATGGAATGATGGACTTGGTGATTATTCAAATGGTTTTAATACCACTGAAAATAACAATTTATTAATTGGATTATCTGATTTATATACAACACCAGTGCAAGCTTTTAATCATAGTGTAAGAAAGGGTCTTGAAAGTCCCAGAGATGTATTCCAAACAGTAGATAACCATTATATTTTTGCAGATACAGCAAATGACAGAGTTGTTGAAGTAGATCAAGATGGATACTTTATTAGGGCCATTCAAGGCAATCTAAGGCTTAAAAGAAATAATAGAGACTTAGTAGCATTAACAGCTCAATACAATCCTAGACTTGGTAAGATGTGGATATCTTTCAGTCAGTACATTAATTTTTCTAATACAACAGATGCATTGAAAAAAGTTTCTGTTTCATCTGGTGTTCAAGTTATTGGGTTTGATAATACTGGAAGACCAGCAGCAAATCAGGTAAAGGTCGAAAAATTCTCTCCAGTGACACCTTTGAATAGCACAACACAGAAGTCAGCTACACTGGTTGTTACATTTACAGGTACATTAAAGACACAAATAGATTCCTGGTCGAGCGATATATTTTTAAACATAGGAACTGGATTTATAACTACCGACGGCAATGATGGAGTAGCTTATTCGTCTGGTTCAACATCTTCTGATAATAATAATGGAACAGATTTACCAGCTTATATAGATGGGGATACAAAACTTTATGAGATTGTTGGCTCTGGCACTTATGCAAAAACTGAATTTGTATCTTTTATGGGTTTACTCACAGAAAGTACCACTACTGCTGTTGATGGAGATTTCAATTCGAATGGAGCAATAGACTCAGATTTAATTGGGCCAGAATCAGAAACTCCAGTAAAAATATTAGTGTTTGTAGGAGAGGTAGTATTTGATAATATTTATTCTCCACTTAGCGTACAAGTCATAGAATCTAATAATTGGGTAGTTGCAATGGTTGGAGAAAATTCTGTAAAGCAATATAATAATTTAGGTGAAACCATAGATTCTAAAACAATTGCTAAAACATTTGTAGAATTCACAGAAGGCAAAGGTGGAAGTGCATATTTATATACGCCTGATCCTTTGGATTTGACTAGCAGAAACTTGTTGATTGCAGCACCAGCCTTGAGCCCATCAACTAATGGCAAAGTTCTTTTAATTAATCAAACAACTTCTGGAAATAATACACTTTTGGCCACAATAACAACTACAGGGGTTGATGCAGTCAGAGCATTGCCAGATCCAGATAATTTATATTTCTGGGTTGCCCTAGATGATGTTTCAACCAATGGAACAAATAGTAGATTGGTTAAATATGATGTGTCTGGTAGAGTTAGGGCTGATTGGAGTGGAGTCATCCATCCAGTTGGTCTTCAGTTTACACCAAATGGAGACATTTTGATTTCTGAGTAAACATATGGAAAATTTAAAATTACAATCAAATTTAAATGATAATAACCTTGATGTTGTTATTGGTCAAAATAAATTTAAAATAACATTGCTTGATGCACCAGTTAATTCATGCCTGGGCGCGATTTCACAAGCTATCGCATATCAAATTGAAGAAAATTTTCATATAGCACTTTATGCAGAAAATAATAAATTAAATATTTTATATACTCAAGAATCTCCAAAAGTTAGATCAATCAATTTGAAATTAGATTCTTTTGAATCTTTCAATTATCAAAAAAACAAAGCAATTGCAAAATTGGGCAAACTAAATATCGCAATTGATGTAATAGATGGAAACATTGTAACTTTTAATAAAAATATTTTAACTTTAAGTACATCATCTCCAGATCTAAGAATAGAAATGTACCAGGTCGAAGACAATAAAGATTTTCAAGTATTAAATTATTTTTCTCCTCTTACTATTGATTCTAATATTTTTGTTCCAATAGGAAGCAGAGGACCAGAATTTTCAATTGGTATTTTTGATCATGTTTGGACTCATCCAAGACCCATAAGATTTGGAGTTCCAGTAATATCTACAGTTCCTGCTCATGGTGAAGATCTAACTGACGAAGAGCAATATTATTATGATCAAGGTAAAGGCCCTAAGAGTAAAACAATGTACTTCAGGGTGGTGTGCAGTCAAGAATTATCAAGTGATTTACCTGTAAAATTATTAATTTACTTACCAAATGGCTTGGATACCATTACCAATCCAGTTGCTGTCAATTTGACAAAAATATCTGTGTCTGGGCCATCTGTTTATTCTGGTAGTTATGTCTTTTATGAAGAAGACACAGTTTTTACTGTTGATGGATTCGCGTATTTTAGCGTTTATGTTGATATAATTCAACAAATAGCTTTACCTATGAAAGCAGATGATCCTGCATCGACATTCACAACAAGAGCAACAAGTGAACTGAGATTTTAATCTAGCCAACAAGTGATAGGCTGGATGTATAAAGAATAATTATAATTATAAATAAAAATTGGTTAAGCAAAAATGTCTTTAAATATTAGAGTTGTACTTCCGCCAAACTTAAAAAATAGCTATCTTCAAAATGAAATCATTAATGATGGCGAAACATATTTCACAGGTAAAGCAAGCTTAAACCCAGATTTTGACAACAATAGAGTCTCTTTGACTTTTGGACTTGAGTTGGCAGATACAGATTTAAGAGAGCCTGTAGATCTTAAAACAATTAACTGGATTAAACTTTCAAATGATCCAGATTTTGCGGTATCTTCTACAATTCAGATTAATGACTTTCCTTATGCCGGAAATGATGCAAACCCAGCTCATGTTGTCACTGGAAGTAATAAAAATTTTATATTTAACATTAATCCAGCTGCCTTTTTTGATCCAGATAATGTACCTTTAGAGCTTAGTAGATCTGAAGAGGTTGGCGATGACTTATTTATTATCAATAACTGGCCTTTGTCTGCAAACGGCGGACTTTCTACTGTTTACTATCAAATTCAAGTTCAATCAATCTCTGGTGAACAGGGGACATATCCTAATAGTCAAGGAATTTATGACCAGGTATTTTGGCAACCAGAATCAGGCACTAGGCCTGGGCAGCCAGACGCAATCACAAGAGTTACAGGATATAGTGGAAGAAAATCATTATGGAGATTCAATGCTGCGAATGAAGCAGCTACAGGTCTATATGGAACTGGTGTAGCTAGATACACTGCTGATATAATTGAACTTCGTGGAACAGACCCTGGTGATGAAACCTATAATATATTATCTAATGTTACAACCTTAGCGAATATCAAAAGAACTTTAGCCCCAGATTACAATACCTACACAGCTACCACTCTTACCAGATATAGTTATGTTCCATCTTCTGGTGCGTATACATCTGATGGAACTGTAGCAATTAATACTGTTGCTTCTGGGACACTTACCTCAAATACTGGCAAGGCTTTTTATTCAACGAGTACAATAGCTCCAGGAACTTATTCACCAGATTTATTCGCACAATCAAAAGTTTCAATTAGCGCTGATGATAATCAATCATATTCATATGCTGTTTCTTTAAGAATTCATACCTCTGGTCATGATCAAGCTACTAATTCTGGTACATCAGATGAGCTTGAAATCAGAATAGAATTTGCAAATGGCAATTTAGGGACATATCCAAGGGCAAAGTTATATAGAAGATACAATGGTGTAGTCGGAGTAATTTCAGGTCCGGCATATCAGATACAAACAACTACACTGCCCAAGTCAATTGTGAATCATTTGAAACAGGGTGCTATCATAGAATTATATTCTTCAGATTTTGTAAGACCTGGCGACATAATTGCTTCAAGTGTATTTGATGAAAGAAGAGTTGTCAGAGCATATTTAACACCTGAATCAGATAAAACTAAATCATATTTACTTGGTTCTGCAGTTTTGGCAACTAGAGGATATGCTGGAAATATAGGCGCGAATGTAGTTGTGGAAGCTGTTTCAGGAACTGTTATTTATTCTGTTGATGAAATAGCATTTGGCAGCGGTAGAATATTGCTTGATGTTGACGCCGGTGATTGTAATAATGATGATATTCAATTCGATTCTTTACCAACTACAAATACGTCGGTAGAAGGTTGGCAAACAGCTATAACAAATGGTGTCTGGGAAGAGATTGAAGAAAATAATACCGGAACATCTGAAGTTGATGTTGCTGATGGTTACCATTTTGTAACAGCTGTACCAACGAGTGGAAGGGCAATAGCAGAAGTTTTTGCCTACATGCCAACATTTTCTGATAGATGTTTGATAGATTTTGATTTTTTACCAGTTCATGGTGAATTTTATGTCTGTGTAAGCCCAAATCCAGTGCTTACTCCAGCTCCTGGGCCGTTCGATCCTTATAATGACAGACCAATGGGTGTCAGATGTGATGGATTGAATTCAGATACCGATGAGCTTATAAACAAACCAACCCTTATGGTTTGTTTTGATAGAGAGAGTTCTTATATCACAATAACACAGAGAAAAATTGATAACACCTTAACTAATAAAATTTATTTACCCTATAGCTATGATGACGCTGATACAAATGGTGAATCATGGAAGATTATAATTAGTGATGATAGCCCAGACGGAATAGGGGATGGGGCTAGAATCATAATTAAAAGAGGTACAGATTTAGTAGGTACATCCAGATTAGAAATGCCTTTACCTTCATCTAGAATGGGTATGGGTTGGTATGTTTCATTTGGGGTAAGATCTCAAATTGATTATAATTTTAGGCTTGGTCACACATCAGCGTCAATTAATGTGACAGAGCCAACTGCCAAATTTGGCGAAGCATATTTGAGAAATGTTAAAATTTATGGGCTACCCAAAAAAGTAAATTCATCTGAATTGGATTTGGTGAACCAAAGACATCTTGTTAAAGCCAATGCGGGTGCTGCATATTTGAAGCCTTTACTTGGCCAACAAATGCTTGCTGGAAATACAGAATTTAGAGATTTTGTATATGAATCGTGGAATACAAATGGTTATTCATATTTTATTCATAAATTTACACCAATAACAAAAGTTTATGATTTAGCAGTATATCCACAGCTGATAGAATTAATGGTTACTAATTCTAATACAGATCTTATAGAAGATACACTTCCAATATTTCCATCTATTCAAATCTATACAGATGATGCAGGCATCATAGATGCACCGATTTTTGCAGACTGGATAACTCCGCATACAGAAAGCCTATATGATTCTGGTCAAGAGTTACCGCCTTATGCGTCTCCTGGTTTTAAAATACCAAATAATAATTTATTGCAATTTGTATTAGGCAATGCAACTGCTGAGAGTTTAACAACTGGAAACGATTACTGGATTGTAATCAAGTTGCCATATGGATTAAATCTTGCAAGAGCTAAAGGTTCAAATTCATTTTCAAACTATATTTATAAAGATGCCTCAGACACATTGCTGGAAAATGTAACAGCTGGAGTAGAAACTTCTGCTTGGAGAGCTGTTCCATCATTGTGGTTCAAATTATTCCATGGCTACAGAGAGCGCCATGACAATGTTTGGGACACTGCTTTGATACACACTAGGGTTTGTGCTGAAAGTCATGCTTTAGTGTCATCTGAGCCATCAGGATTGTCAGATGGAGTTATTGTTGATTTAAGTCCACCTCAGTATTTGACAACAGGCAAACCCAAGATTAATTTACAGCTTAAACCAGGCGTAAGGACTACAATGCTTGGCATTGAGGCAGAAGATTCACAGTCTGGAATTTTAGCATTTAGAGTTGGCAGAGAATCAGACTTTGGTAGAGTAATTTACTCAGATTGGCAGCAATGGAGCGCATTTACTATTAGTGGCGCTGCGTCATACACTATTTATCATTATGGGTCTTGGTATCAAGATTTTTATGGCGACCCAGACACCTTCACAACAGATGTAGATTCTTCTCAAAATCTGGGTACAGATGGGCCAAGAAAAGTATGGGTCCAAGTTGTTGATAAAGTTGGAAATATAAGCGAATCATACCCAGTGACCATCAACGCTCAGTTAATGGCTATAGTAGATACTACACCTCCTACAGCTGGAATTGAAATAGTAGATAACTCAGGTACTGCAATAGATTTCACCAATACTTCAACAGTTAATTTAAAAATTACATCTTCTGATCTAATTACATCAGTAAAAGATATGAGATTTAGATTGATAAATGGAGAAGGAACTGGCAGTTGGTCAAATTTTCAACAATTTAGTGAAGTATTTACAAGATCAATAGTTGGCACTGGATCAACCTCGCAGCTAAGCGGCATAAAAAGAATAGAAATACAAGTAAGAGATTATGGTAATAATATGTCTCAGCCCACAGGTGCATGGGATAATATTTTGCCTGCTACTTATACTATAGATGCTGAAATCTTTCCTAGAAATGTATTAATCAATAATGCAATTACTTGGACAGCACCAAATGAAACTGAAGAAAAAGTATTTTTTACTGCTATAAAGACTGAAAGTTACAGCGATGTATCTTTAGTTGATAGCAGAGATTCTGCTTTTGCGAGTAGCACTGCTTACTATGGTGTATCAAATGATGAAGCTACCTATTTAACAAGAATTAATTTTAGTAATACCGATAATATAACATTAACAGTAAATAGCACGACTTGGAACCAAGTTGCAGATTCTACAGTTGCAGGCTCAAATAGATTTTATGTTGATAGTTCTAAGGGCTATATTGTTTTTATTGATGCATTACCAGGTAGCCCAGTCTTTGCTTGTTCTGTGGAAAGAACAATTGCTCAAGTCTGGAGATGGGACAGAAACGCCGTAGAAAAAATTGGCGATGTTGATATCACAAATGAAAGAGTAATCTTGTCTGTGGTATCCACCGATAATGAAATTTTACTTGGAGGTGGCTCTGGAAATCTATGGACATTTGATGGAGTTAATATAACTGGTCCAATTTTTACTGCATCGAATGATGCTGGTACAGAGCTTCCAATTTCTTGTTTGATTAAGCACCAATTTCAACATGAATCAAAAGAATATATTTATGTTGGCACATCAATTGAGAGCTTCTTATTCAGAGCTCCTATAGATGGATTAGAAGATTCGTGGGTTTCAATTGCTACATCTGGTTCCCCAGACACATTGCATGGATTATCATACGATATTTCAAGTGCAACTAGTGCTTATGATTATATATTCTTTGGTACACGACAAGGCAAGATTTTCAAGTACGGAAGAAGATTAGATAAAACAAATTTAACTACCGAAACTGAATCAATGAATGTTCATATTCTCAAATCCAGTGATGTAGACGAATTTGAGCCAATTTTACTACCTGTAAACGATATGATATCAGTTTCTAATCAAGTTTTTGTAGCAATAGCAGATAGACCAGAAATTTACAGTTATTCTGAGTCTTTAAGAGAAGTCCCATCTAATAATAATGAATTTGTATCTAGCTTTGCATACAATGATGCGTGGAGTACTGAAAATTTCGATGTACAGTTTGTTCAAGATCATGCTCCATGGCAATTTTACAACAATGGACGAACAGATACAAGAGGCCAATCTGTAGTAGTTGCGACTGCAATAGAAGATCCAAATTCAGAATTTGGATTTAAATATGGAATGAATATAGTCGGAGCTAGTGCTCAAAACCAAAACTTTACTAGCGAAACTGGTTCTGACTGGGAACAAGCAATTGTCAATGAAACAATTTACACTGTTGAATTTGAAATGAAACATGTTTCTGGTACTGGATCACAAGGTTTTGAAATTAATGATGGAAGATACTATTTAGATGTTCAACTTACTAGTTCGACAATTAAAATAACAAGTGGAAGCAAATCTACTACTAAAAACTTAGTGGAACTATCTGATATTGTAACACCTTTTGAACTTACATCGCAGACTTATCCTGACAAAGGCATTCAAAAGCTCTGGAATTTTTCTTCAGATTCTCTAGAGGATACCAATTCATTAAATCCAGGCTCTGGAGCAGGAGCTTCTTCAGTTACAATTCAAGGGTGGACAAATATTCAATTTTGTAGTTTGACCACTGGGTCTGAATCAGAAACCATAGGTACAACCACCCAAGTTTCGAATCATCTTGTGATCGATCCAACAAATACAGGAACACCAATTATTGGAGCTAAGAATTTAACTTCAATACTGGTAGATACTCACTCACTTGTTTTAATTAAAGTAAGAATTGATCCATCTTTGACATATTTTGCGCCAAATGCCAAAATGTTATTTACTTGGAGCAATAGTCCAGATGTAACAGAATTTACTGATTATGAATGGTTTGAACAACCTTTGACTTACTCTTCTGAATTCAAAACTTATATTTTGAGGCCAAGTTGGAAGGGTGGAGTTCGAAGTGTTTACTTAAAATTTGAAGATATTCCAGATAGTGCATCTAGACCTAATATTTATATTGATTATATAGCTATTGTTACTGAATCTGGCAATCATCAGATCACTAGAGACTTTACTCCTGTTCGAGTAGGCATCAATGGTACATCGGTAAAGGTTTGGGTTGGTAAATATGAAAATCCAATTATATTTGAAGATAACTTCCTTTCGTTGACTTCATCTGCTTATCAGCTAAGATTTGGCAAAACAGTACAGAATGAAGCTTCCAGCACATGGTCTTATAGCAGATTGAGATACTATATAGGAGCAGTTGTTCCACCAGTTGTGAGAGATATAAAAGATTTTTATGTCAGTTATAGATTTAATTCTACTGGTGGTGTTCGTAAATTTGCAGAACATCAGGGTTCCATCTGGGCTCTCACCGATGGTTATTACACCAAGAGATTGGCGGATAATCCAGATGATCATGCCTTTAAGGCTTGGTCATATTACCCAGAACAGCAAGTTTGGAAATATGAAGATCCTCAGACATCTAGATTTACTGGTGGTAGTGGTATAATTAGAC